>Ga0182041_10000248_pt1 | contig 24610 bp, 27 predicted proteins | sample flu12Cox44000178_FD_125967 | JGI IMG/M metagenome (GOLD analysis project Ga0182041, IMG submission 125967) | Lab enrichment of tropical soil microbial communities from Luquillo Experimental Forest, Puerto Rico - flux8day.12C.oxic.44.000.178 | ecosystem: Environmental > Terrestrial > Soil >...
GGCGATGTAGTAGTTATTGATCGGGTCCGACTCGATCTCTGCCACCCGCACGTCGGCAAACCCGGCGTCGCCCAGCATCGAGGTGGCCAGCTGCGTGCCCCAGGCCGCGCCCAGCCCGGCGCCGTCGAGCGCCAGCGACACCGTCATGCAGTGCATCAGCGAGACGGTGTAGAGGTACGTACTCATCGGGACGTCGACGTTATCCTCGAGCCGGCTCGATGCCTTGATGTCGGCCATTAAGAAGACGCCGCCGGGCCGCAGCGCGCGATAGATGTTCTCCAGCACCTGCGCCGGCTGCGCCTGGTCGTGGATGGCGTCGAACACGGTGATGACGTCGTAGGCCTCGACCTTGTCCAGCTGCGCCAGGTTGTGGCTTTCGAAGGTTGCGTTCGTCAGGCCGAGGTGCGCCGCCTCCCGGGTGCCCGCCGCGATGGCCTCCTCGGAGAAGTCGATGCCGGTGAATCGGCTGGCCGGGAACGCCCGCGCCGTCACGTTGATGGCATGGCCGCTGCCGCAGCCGAAATCGGCCACGTCCGCCCCGGACCGTAGCCGCTCAACAAGGCCGTCGACCAAGGGCAGCACGACGTCGACGAGCGCGGCGTCGAACACCGCGCCGCTCTGTTCGGCCATCAGAGTGTGGAAGCGGGGATATTCGCTGTACGGCAGCCCGCCGCCCGCCCGGAAGCAGCCGATGATCTTCTGCTCGACCTCGCCGAGCTGCGGAATGAATAGGGCGACCAACGCCAGATTGTCCGGCCCCGCCGCACGGGTCAGGACCCCCGCGCGATCGGCGGGCAGCGAGTAGGTGGCGGTGCCGGCGTCGTAGTTGACGACGCGGCCGGTGGTCATGCCGGCCAGCCACTCCCTGACGTAGCGCTCGTTGAGGCCGGCCGCGTCGGCGATCTGCGCGCTCGTCGCCGGCGGAAGCCCGGCCATCGTGTCCAACAGGCCGGTCTGGTGCCCGATGCTCAGCAGGATTGACAGACTCGCGCCGTCGATGGCCGCAACCATTCGGCCGACGAACTCTTCAGTACTCTCGACCGTCACGCTCAGCGACGCTACACCGGCTTCTTAACGCCGACTCTGCGTCCAGCGCTAACGATTCGCCCGTTTGGCACTCTCAGCGCGGAATCGGCGCCGCCATCGCAGGCTCGACACGCCCAACAGTAGGTTGGAGGCCATGAGTCAGACAGTGCGAGGAGTGATTTCGCGGAAGAAGGGCGAGCCCGTCGAATTGGTGGACATCGTCGTCCCGGACCCGGGGCCCGGGGAGGCCGTGGTCGACGTCGTCGCCTGCGGGGTCTGCCACACCGACCTGACCTACCGCGAGGGCGGCATCAACGACGAGTACCCGTTCCTGCTCGGCCACGAGGCCGCCGGCACGGTCGAAGCCGTCGGGCCGGGTGTGACGGCGGTCGAGCCGGGCGACTTCGTGATCCTGAACTGGCGCGCGGTGTGCGGCCAGTGCCGGGCCTGCAAACGCGGCAGGCCCGCCTACTGTTTCGACTCCTTAAATGCGGAAGCCAGAATGACGCTGACCGACGGCACCGAGCTCACCCCGGCGCTGGGCATCGGCGCCTTCGCCGACAAGACGCTGGTGCACTCCGGTCAATGCACCAAGGTCGATCCGCAGGCCGATCCGGCGGTCGCGGGCCTGCTGGGCTGCGGCGTGATGGCCGGGCTGGGCGCCGCGATCAACACCGGCGCGGTCGACCGCAACGACACCGTCGCGGTGATCGGCTGCGGCGGCGTTGGCGACGCCGCGATCGCGGGGGCCGCGCTGGTCGGGGCCCGGCGGATCATTGCCGTCGACACCGACAACGCGAAACTGCAGTTGGCCCGCAAGTTCGGGGCCACCCACACCGTCAACGCCCGCGAATTCGACGTCGTCAAGACCATCCAGGACCTCACCGACGGGTTCGGCGTCGACGTGGTAATCGACGCCGTGGGCCGGCCGGAAACCTGGAAGCAGGCCTTCTACGCCCGCGACCTCGCGGGAACCGTTGTGCTGGTTGGGGTTCCGACGCCCGACATGCGCCTGGACATGCCATTGCTCGACTTCTTCTCGCACGGCGGGTCGCTCAAGTCGTCGTGGTACGGCGATTGCCTGCCCGAACGCGACTTCCCTACCCTGATCGACCTCTACCTGCAGGGCCGGCTTCCGCTGGAGCGGTTCGTGTCAGAACGCATCGGTCTCGGCGACGTCGAGGAGGCATTCCACAAGATGCATGGCGGCAAAGTATTGCGTTCGGTTGTGGTGCTGTAATGGTGGCCATCGATCGGGTCGTAACCCACGGCACCTTCGAACTCGACGGCGGCAGTTGGGAAGTCGACAACAACATCTGGCTGGTCGGCGACAACTCTAATGTCGTGGTGTTCGACGCCGCCCACGATGCGGCGCCGATCGTCGAGGCGGTGGGTGGCCGCCATGTGGTGGCGGTGGTGTGCACGCATGGCCACAATGACCACGTGACGGTCGCTCCGGAACTCGGCACGACGCTCGACGCGCCGGTGCTGCTGCATCCGGGCGACGAGGTGCTGTGGCGAATGACGCACCCAGACAAAGACTTCCGCTCCGTTTCCGACGGCGAGACCCTACACGTGGGTGGAACGGAACTGCGGGCACTGCACACCCCGGGCCACTCGCCCGGATCGGTGTGTTGGTATGCGCATGACCTGGGTGTCGTGTTCAGCGGCGACACGCTGTTCTCCGGCGGCCCCGGCGCGACGGGACGCTCTTACTCCGACTTCCCGACGATCCTGCAATCGATCTCGGGACGCCTGGGCAAGTTGCCCGGCGACACCGTCGTGCATACCGGCCATGGCGACAGCACCACCATCGGCGACGAGATCATTCACTACGAGGAGTGGGTGGCCCGGGGGCACTGACGCCACCGACACGGTCCGTCATTTCGGACCCGGGCGGTCGAAGGCCGAGAACGCCCAGAAGTTCGTCGCGCCCCCACGGCTTGCTGACCGGGGCCTCGCTGAGTTCCTTCCGCCAATCACGTATATCTCGAAGTCCCGACCGCTGCTGCAGTTTTCGGCGCAACCCCCGAAGGCTTAGCAGAGGCAGGGGCAGGGGCACTGCCGGTTTGTCGTGGTGGGTATCAGCCGGGTGGGCCGGATCGCCCGGGTGCACCGTGTCGCCCGCGCGCGCCGGATTGCCCGGGTGCACCGATTGCGCCTTGGTCGCCGTTCCTAAGGCCGGTTCCGCCGCCGGGGCGGCCGCCACCGGGGAGCCCACCGCCGGGGAGGCCACCGGCGCAGCCGGTTCACCAAGGCCGCCGATGGCGGGCGAGCCGCCGCTAACGGCAGCCCCACCAAGCCCCGCAAGCCCCGCCGTAGCCGGGTAGTCACCCGCCATCACCGCGGGCGCCCCCAGCCCCGTCGTAAGGCCCGGCACCAGGGGGGCAATGGGTGCCAGCGGCACCGCCGGCCCCAAAGCAGTTGGGACGCCAGCACCCGCGGCATCCCGGGCACCGGCGCCACCGGCGCTGCCGGCACCGCCACCGGCGCCACCGTGGTCAGCGACCTCGCCGGGCCCACCACCGCCACCGCCGCTGGTCGAGCCGCCGCCGCCGCTAGTCGCGCCGCCGGCGCCGCCGCCGCTGGGCGCCCCACCACCGCCGCCGCCGGACCCGCCACCGTCCCCGGCAGGGACACCGTTAGCGCCGCCGCCCGCGGCATGGCCGCCTGGTGGGCCACCGATCGCGGCCGGGCCGGGTGCGCCGGCTGGGGCGGGTGTGCCGGGCCCACCGCCCACCAAGTTGCCGTTGCCGGGCCCGTTGGTGCCTTCATTGCCGTTCGACGGCCCGCCAACGCTGCCGTGTTGCCCGGTGCCCATCGCCCCATTGGCGCCGTTGCCGATCGGGTGCCCGGCGGAAGTCTGGCCGGGCGCGCCTGCCATGCCCCCCGCCTTTTCCAGGGGCGAGGCGTTGGCTGTCTCCGTGTTGGCATACGATCCCGCACCCGCGCGCAGGGCCTGCACAAACTGGTCGTGATAAGAAGCCGCATTGGCACTAGCGGCTTGATAGTTCTGGGCGTGCGCGGCGAATAGAGCCGTTATGTACGCCGACACCTCATCGCCGCCCGGGGCCTTCACTGCCGCGGTCCCGGGCGCTGCGGTCGCATTGGCCGTGTTGATCGTCGAACCGATCGCGGACAAATTCCCGGCGGCATCCGTCATCGCCTGCGGTGTCGCTTGCACATGTGACATGAGCCAGCTCCCAATGCTGCAAGGGCTATGGTCGAGTCGTCATCAGTCCGCGTTGTCAGGGCAGATCGTATCGCGGCCCGGGATCGACTTCCTAGGATCCAGGCAAAACAGCTTGAGGGAGCGCTTGGCGGCGAAAAGGCTCAGTAACCGTCGATGATCCGGCGCTTCTCGGTTTCGAACTCCTCCGGGGTCAATGCCCCGGAATCGCGCAGCGCCGCCAGCGTTTTGAGTCGCTCGAGGCGCACGCCCTCGTCGCTGAGCTCCCGGGCGGCGGGCACAGTCGGCGACACCGGCGCTGACGGAACATGGAAGTACGGGCTGGCCGCCACCACCGCCTTGCGCCGGGTCCGGGCCAGCCAGATCCCCGACAAGATCGAACCAACCAGGGCGGCGACGAACATCGCGACGAACAGCCACACCAGGTAGCCGTAGGAACTCTTGTGGCCGAAGGCAAGTCGCGGGTCGATGTATCCGTTGACTTTGCCGTCGGTCATGACGTTGTAGGTGCCGCTAGCGGGAATCTGGGCCACCCACACCCGCACGTGCGCGTCATTGTTGATCGTCGTTGTGCTGCCGACGCTTTCGGTGACGACCGGCTGCGCAACCCCTTCGGGTGGGCTGATGGTGACTCCGAGGTCCGGCACCGGCAAGCCGCCGTTGGTGCTGCCGATCACCGTGGTGTGCAGGCTGACGGTGACTTCACCGGCGGGCAGATATAGGCTGCCCGACCCGGGGATCGGCACCTCACCGTAAGCGTTGTACTTGTCCAGAAAGAACATGTTGAGCACCAGGGCGACGATGAAGCCGACTACCGACGCAACCATCACCACGATGGCGGTGGCCAGCGAAAACCATGCGGGCCCTCTGCTCCTCATTCACGCAGTGTGTCACCGCGAGCACGGCTATGCCAGCGAAACAAGACGACCCCGGCGGCGCCAACGAGGATGGCAAATGCCATCACCGGCACCCAATCACCCAGCCGTCGGTAGAGCGTGTCATTGGATCCCAACGGCACGCTGACCACCATCACTCCCCGGAAGCCCGACGGGCACCACACCAGCCGGCGGCCGCGGGAGTCGAAGGCCGAGCTGTCGCCGGACAATCCGACGTGCACCGCCGGGAGCCCCGACTCGACGGCACGCACCGCGGGCTCGGCGGCCAGCTGCGGCTGCGCCCAACTTCCTTGGAATGACGAGGTGGAGCTCTGATACACCAGCAGCGCGGCGCCGAGCTGCGCCTCGCGACGGGCAAGGTCGGGGAAGAGGGTCTCGTAGCTGACCAACGGTCCGACGGACACCGCACCCGCGCGCAGCACCACGGGGCCCCTCCCCCGCTGCCGATCCTCGGCGGCCGCCTTGGTGTGGCTGGTGATCCAGCCGAAAAGCGGTCGCAGCGGCACGTATTCGCCGAACGGCACCAGCCGAGTTTTCTGGTAGCTGCCCAACGAGCCGTGCTCGCCGATGAGCACGGCCGACTTGTAAATGCCCCCACCCGGTGCGGGCGCGTCGACGTTGACCAGCAGGACCGCGCCGACCCGCCGCGACAGCTCCGTGAGCCGGGCCAAAACCTCCGGGTGGCCGGCGAGATCCTGTCCGACGCTGCTTTCTCCCCAGACCACCAAGTCCGGCCGCTGGCCCGCTAGCGTCGCGGTAAGCGCCTCACCGGCTGCCAGGCGCTCTCCGGAGTCGGCAATGTCGCCGGGCTGCACCAACACCACGCGCACCGCCGGACCGCCGGCCGGCGACGGCCCGAGCAGATACCAGGCCGGGCCGAGCGCCGCGCACGCCACCAGGCTCACCAGCGCGACGATGCGGCCCGGCGCGTCGCGGTGCACCAGCGCGGCGACGACAGCGGTATTGGCCGCGACCAGAAGGAAACTCGTCAGCCACACCCCGCCCAAAGACGCCGACGCCAGCGTGACGGGCTGGTTGGATTGCGACGCGCCCAGCGACGCCCACGGGCCTCCCAGCCAGGGCCAGGACCGCACCACCTCGGCCGCCACCCACGCGCTGGGCAACACCACCAGGGCGGCGACCGTTCGCCCGACGCCGACGGGCGCCGACAGCAGCCGATGCGCCAACCACCCCCACGGCAGCCATAGCGCACCCAACCCGATGGCCAGCAACACCAGCAGCGGACCGACGCTGGTCGCCAGCCAGTACTGCGTGGACAGCACGAACCCGGCGACGCCGCACCACGCCCGCACGGACGCCTCCCAGGGCGTCGGCGCCGCCCGGACCACCAACAACAGCGGCACCAGGCCGAACCAGGCCAGCCACCACCACGACGGCGCCGGAAAGGCGAGCGCGGGCAGCGCGCCGACGACCAACGCGGCCGCCCGACCGGGCATGCGCTGTCGACAAGCCGACACAAAGAGCAGACTAGGACGGGTCGCATACCGAATAAGGAGTGATACGCATGGCCAACGATCTCGTCGCCACGGTGCCCGATATGTCGGGGAAGCTGGTGGTTATCACCGGATCCAACAGCGGCCTGGGGTTCGGGCTGACGCGGCGCCTGTCGGCCGCCGGCGCCGACGTCGTGATGGCGATCCGCAATCGCGCCAAGGGGGAAAAGGCGATCGAGGAAATCCGCGCCACGGTTCCCGACGCCAAGCTGACCATCAAATCCCTCGACCTGTCGTCGCTGGCCGCGGTCGCCGCGCTGGGCGAACAGCTCAACGCCGAGGGCCGCCCGATCGACATCCTGATCAACAACGCCGGCGTCATGCAGCCACCGGAACGCGACACCACCGCCGACGGCTTCGAATTGCAGTTCGGCAGCAACCATCTCGGCCACTTCGCGCTGACCGCGCATCTGCTGCCGCTGTTGCGCGCCGCCAAGGGCGCGCGCGTCGTCTCCCTGAGCAGCCTGGCCGCCCGCTTCGGCAAAATCAATTGGGACGACCCGCAGTACGAGAAGTCCTACTCGGCGACGCAGGCCTACGGCCAGTCGAAGCTGGCGACGTTGATGTTCGCCCTCGAGCTGGACCGGCGCAGCCGCGAGGCCGGCTGGGCATCGTGTCCAATGCCGCGCACCCCGGTCTGACCAAGACCAATCTGCAGCTCGCCGGACCCTCGCACGGCCGCGAAAAGCCCGCCTTGATGGAGCAGTTCTACAAGGCGTCCTGGCGTTTTGCGCCGTTCCTGTGGCAGGAAATCGACGAAGGAATCCTGCCGGCGCTGTACGCGGCCGCCGCGCCACACGCCGAAGGCGGCGCTTTCTATGGGCCCCGCGGGTTCTACGAGGCGGCCGGTGGCGGTGTGGCGCCGGCCAAGATTCCCGCAAAAGCCCGCAACGAAGGCGACTGCCAGCGACTGTGGGAGCTTTCCGAGCAGCTCACCGGCGTCAGCTACCCGAAGCCGAACTGACCACTGCCGCGCCGATTATCGTGGGGCCATGCGGCCCGAACCTCGGATGCCCGAATCGAGCATCGTGGTCCGGCCGGAGCCGATGGAGTCCGCGACGTACACCCAGTCGTCGCGGCTGCAGGCCGCCGGCCTGGACCCGGCCATCGCCGTGCTCGAGCGGGCCGCGGGACAAGTGCCGCTGCCCGCCCACCCGCAGCCGATCGTCATCGCCGACTACGGCGCCGGCAACGGGCACAATTCGCTGAAGCCGTTGGCGGCGGCCATCGCCGTGCTGCGCCGGCGCACCCGTCACGATCACGCAATCCTGGTGGCGCACACCGACGTACCGGACAACGACTTCACGGCGCTGTTTCGGACCTTGACCGAAGACCCGGACAGCTACCTGCACCTGGACACGGCAAGTTTCCCGTCGGCGATCGGTCGGTCCTTTTATGGACAGATCCTGCCGTCCACGACGGTCAACCTCGGGTGCACGTCGTGGGCGACGCAGTGGCTGAGCCGGATCCCTTGCGAGTTCCACGATCACGTGCACGTCGGCTGCAGCAATGACGGCGCGGCGCGCACGGCCTATGCCCACCAGGCCGCCCTGGACTGGCACGACTTCGTGGCGTTCCGCGGCCGCGAGTTGGCCCCCGAAGGGCGGCTGGTGGTCCTGACGCAGGCCGCCGACGAGGACGGCACGCCCGGCTTCAAAGGGTTGCTCGACGCGATCGTTGCGACGCTGGACGATCGGGCACGCGACGGCCTGCTGAGCAAGGATGAGCTGCGGCGCATGGTCCTTCCCACATTTGCCCGCACCGAGAAGGACTTTCGCGCTCCGTTTGCGCCCAGCGGTCGGTTCGAGGGCTTGACGATCGACCATCTCGAGATGTTCAACGCCGAGGACCGATTCTGGGCTCGGTTCCAAATCGACGACGACGCAGAGGCTTTCGGCGCGCAGTGGGCGGCAGCCGCGCGGGCCGCTCTCTTCCCGCCTTTGGCGTGGGCGCTGGACGGCGGGGTCAACGACCCCCGGGCGACCGAATTCGTCGAACAATTGGAGACCGCCGTCGCCGAGCGTCTGTCGAGCGCGCCCGAACCGATACGGATTCCCCTCGCCTCGGTGGTGCTGGTCAAACGCGAACGATCGCGCTGATGCGAGTTTCGGCACGACGCCGAAGCGGGTAACCCCTATAGATGGTCGGAACTGCGACTACAGGGGGTAGATGCATGAGCGTGCAGGACGACAAACTGACTGGTCAAGACAAAGATCAGCAGGCGACCGAGAAGCCGGAGCCGGACGAGGACGCCAAGCGACGGGCCGCCGACATCATGAAGGCCTATGAAGACCGGCCCACCCTGATACTGCCGGGTTCCGGTGGAATGGTCTCGGGCACGGCGGTCAACGATTGGCTGGACGAGGACGGCAATCCCAAATTCGAAGAAGGCCACGAAGAAGACTACGAGGCCAAGAAGGAACAGATCGAAGAGGACAAGGCCCTCAACGAGGAACTGAAGAAGGCCGCCCGCGAAGAGAACAAAGGCGAAGAACGCAAATCCACCCGCTAATTCAGCGAATCAGGCTGGCTAGGGTCGGGATCCCGCTGAGTCCCGGGATCGGTTCGTTGATGCCGGGAATCCGCGGGATGCGTGGGATCGCCGGGACCCGCGGGACCGGCGGAACCCAGCGTGCCGGGGCGGGCGGCGCCGACGGCGCCGGGGCCTGAGGCGCGGGCCCCTCCGGAACCGCGGGCGGCGCGATGGTCGTCGGCGGATCGGCTGTGGCCGGCGGGTTGGTACCGGTGCTCGGGGGCGGGGACGCCTGCTGGGTCGCCGGTGGGGGCTGCGAGACCACGCTAGTGGCAGGCGGTCGCGGAGAAGTCGCAGTCGTGCTCGTCCCCGCCGTCGTCGCCTTCTCGTCGGAGCCCAATGCGATCGCCAGCAGGGTGCCCACCAGCACGCTCGCCACCATGGTGCCGGCGATCGCCACCGTGGGCCGCCGATACCAGCGAATGACCGGCTTTTCAGGCTCCGGGGGCGGACTTTCGGGTTGCTCGAAGTTCGACGCCGGACGCGTCGACGGATCGCCGCCGGTCCGCGCCCAGGCCAGCGCCGGCATCATGCCCGGTGCCCGCACCGCTTGCGCCGTCGAGGTCGTCGTCGAGGTCGTCACCGTGCGCTTACGCTTCGACGGCCACGCCCGAGCCGTCGCCATCGCCGGCGCTGGCGCCGTTACCGATGCGGCCGCGATAACCGCGGTTGCGCCGTTATCGGCGGAACCGGGCATCACCTTCAACGCTCCGCCGACGGCTGCCGTCAGCTGCGGACGCGGCGTCGTGACGACCGGAACCCGCAGATGCCCGGACAGCGTTGTGGTAACCAACGGGATGTTCGCCCCACCGCCCACCGAAACCACCGCGACGAGGTCGCGAATCCCGTTGCGCTGCAACGTTTCATCCAGCAACGCCACGAAGTTGTTCAGCGATTCGCGGATCGCCTCGTCGAGTTCGTCCTTGGTGAGCCGGATATCGCCGCGCACGCCCGTCAAGTCGTCGGTGAACGTGGTCACCGTGCTCGACGAGAGCTGCTCCTTGGCGCTTCGGCAGGCGGCGCGCAGCCGGCTCAGCGAGCCGATCGCCGAGGTGCCGAACGGGTCGAACGGACCCGTGCTCGCCATGTTGGCCATCACGGCGGTCAACAACGCCTGGTCGATCATGTCGCCGGAGAAGTCGCGGTGCCGCAGGGTCGGTGCCACGGCCTGATAGTCGCCGGCGGCGTCCATCAACGTGATGGTGGTGCCGCTGCCGCCGAAATCGCACACGGCCACGGTCCCGCCGGCCGGTAGGCCCGGATTGGCTCGCATGGCGAAGAGCGCCGCCGCGGCATCCGGGATCAGCGTCAGCGGGTGCGCGCGATTCGACCATTCGGACACCTGGCTCACCGCGGCGCCCAGGGCGTCCACCGACTTGGACGGCCAATGCGCGGGGTAGGTCACCGCGATGTTTTCGGGCAGGGCGCGCCCGCCGGTGGCGGCGTAGGCCAGCGCACGCAACGCGTCGGCGACCAGGGCCTCGCTGCGGTGTACCGAGCCGTCGCCGGCCATGATTCCGATCGGGTTTCCGACCCGGTCCACGAAGTCGGCGATCACCAGGCCCTGCTCGTCCAGCCTGGGGTTTTCCGAGGGTAGGCCGACCTCGGGCGGACGTTGACGATACAGCGTGAGGACCGGCTTGCGGATGACGGCGAGATCCGCCGTTACGGCCGCCAGGTTGGTGGCACCAATCGACAAGCCCAGCGCGGGTCTAGCTCCCTCGGCCATTCGCCCAATCCCAACGTCGCCCTTATCCGGCCAGGCATGATTGTGCCGCCAAAAGCTGTCGCCCGCTTCAGCGCCCGCTATGCGTCAGCTGTATAACGACCTTGCCGCGGCTATGCAGGCCTGGTCAGCGGATGGTTCCGGCCCCGGCGATCAGCGGAAGGTCCAGTGGGGTGACCCAGCCCGGCCGCAGATCGTTGACCGCCGGGACCGCGTTGAGCGCCCGCATCCCGGTCGCCAGGCAACCGGCGGTGGCCGGGTCCCGGCCCGAGCCGTCGGTGAACCGGAACGCGGTTTCCTGGAAGATGCTCGGGGTTCCTTCGATGTCCACCCGGTAGACGTCGTTGTCGTGACCCGAGGGCCAGTCGGGCGCGGCGTCGTGCCCGATGCGGTTGACGTGTTCGAGTTGGATGCGGGTCTCGCCCTTGTAGATCCCGTTGATCGTGAACCGGACGGCAGCGACATGCCCGGGCTTGATGACGCCCTTCGCCGTGACGCGCTCGGTCGCTGTCACCCACTTGTCCCAGGTGGTGGTGATCTCGTCGAGCATGATGCCGGCGGCGTGGGCGATCATCGGCACGGTGGCCCCCCACGCGAAGATGAGCACGCCGGGGTTTTCCAGCACGGGGCGGAATTCCGGCTCGCGGCCGATGCCCATCTCGGTTTCGTAGTCGCCTTCGTAGTTGGTGTAGTCCAGCAGCTCCGAGGCGCGCACCCTGCGCACCTCCGCGCAGACGCCCATCAGCGTCATGGGAAAAAGGTCGTTGGCGAATCCGGGATCGATGCCGGTGGTGAAGCACGACGAGCCGCCCAGCTCGCACGCCTTGGTGATCGGCTCTATCCAGTTGGGCGGGTTGAGGTGCATGGTGGGCCAGACCCACGGCGTCATGGCGGTCGAGCAGACGTCGATGCCTGCGCGCAGGAAGCGGGTGATCAGCGCGATGTTGGCGTCGGCGTGCGCCGCCGTCGGGCCGTAATGCACCAACGCGTCGGGTCGCAGCGCGATCAGGGCGTCGACGTCGTCGGTCGCGGTGATGCCCACCGGTTCGGGCAGCCCGCAGATGTCGCCGACGTCGCGGCCGACCTTGTTCGGGTTGCTGACGCCGACGCCCACCAAGTCGAACAGCGGATGCTTGAGGATCTCGGCGATCACCATCCTGCCGACGAAGCCAGTGCCCCAAACCACCACACGCTTTGAGCCGCGTTCCGACATGCCAACCTTCCGATCGTCAGCCCCCGGGGCTTCACCCTAAGCGGGAGCGCGGATGGCACCCATACCAGGTCAGGGGTCCGGCAGGGCTTCGAGATTCTCGGCGCAGCGAATGAGCGCGGCGGCGAGTCGGTTCCGCGCCGCGAATGAGATGCCCTGCAGCATCTCGGCTTCGACGCCTTCGATGACGGCGTGGCTGTCCTGGAGACGCCGCAGCCCAAGCGGGGTCAGCTGGAGCGCACGGGCGCGACCTCGTCCCGGTGCATCGGACAAGGTGACCAGGCCGGCCGTGCGCAGTCCGCTCAAGACGTCACGCAGCGACTGGCGGGTGACAAAGCAGAGCCGCGCAAGCTCGGAAGCCGACGCGTCGGGGTGATCGTGCAGGGCGCGCAGTAGCGCGTACTGCGCCATCGACAGCCCCGTGGGTTTCAGTGCGGCATCGCAGCGGCGTCGCAGCGCCTGTTGGACCCGCTTCACCAGATAGCCCGCGCTGCGCTCGGTCTGCGTCTGACCCATGACAGGAACCTTACATCATGGTATGGTCGCAGATGTAAGGTTCCTGACAATGTGGAAGGTCTGCCGATGACCACGATCCAAGAGCACGCCCCGCTCGCGACCCTGATCAATGTCTTCGCCGTGGCACCCGAGCGAGCGTCAGAATTGGCCGAACTGCTGCGAGTCGCCACCGAAGAGACGATGCGGTTTGTCCCCGGCTTCGTCTCGGCCAATATCCATGTCAGCACCGATGGCACCTGCGTGGTCAACTACGCGCAATGGCGCAGCGCCGCGGCATACCAGGCGATGTTCGACGACCCGGGCGCCCGTGAACACATGGGCCGCTGCGCCGCCGTCGCGACCAGCTTCGAACCGCACCTTTACACCGTCGAATCGGTCCACCGCGCGCCGAACGTCTAGGTAGAAACCGCTTCCGTAGCGTCTTGCGTGGTGACACGATGGGAAACCATGACGAGTCATCTCAGCGCGCCCTCGGTACTGTTCGCCATTGTCATCGGGTTCGCGAACATGTGTGGTGGAGCGGTAGCCGGCGTGGCGAGTGCGAAGGACTTTCCCACGGCCCGGTACGAGGTGAGCGGCCCGGGCGTCGCCCAATACATCTCGTACCAAACCGACCGCGGCCAGCTGCGTGCGGTGAATGCCCCGCTGCCATGGTCCACGGAGTTCAGCTCCTTCGGCGGCCAGGTGTTCGTGATCAGCGCGCAGGGAGCAGGCCCGATCACTTGCAAGATTCTGGTCGACGGCAATGTGGTCAGTACCGCGACGGCGACGACGGGGACGCCCGCCAGAACCGTCTGTACGCACTGATTTGCGTCTGCTCACGCTACCCCCGCGGCCGGGGTTAACCGTTTAAGCTCGCCAATGTCACCTCTTCAAGGGCGAAGGAGGGTCTAGGTGAGCCTCAAAACCGGAATCGCGACTCGAGTCAACGGCGCGCCACCGCCCGAGGTTCCGCTTGCCGACATCCATCTCGAGTCGGTGGACTTCTGGGGGCTCGAGGACGATTACCGGGAGGGAGCTTTCGCCACCCTGCGCCGTGAGGCCCCGATCTCCTTCTGGCCCCCGATTCAGTACGAGGGGGTTGAGACCGGCAACGGGTATTGGGCGCTGACCAAGCTGGACGATGTTCACTTCGCCAGCCGCCATCCGGACATCTTCAGCTCCGCCGACGGCATCAATATCGGCGACCAGGTGCCGGAGTTGGCCGAGTACTTCGGCTCGATGATCGTGCTCGACGATCCCCGACACCAGCGGCTGCGCTCGATCGTCAGCCGGGCGTTCACCCCGAAGGTGGTGGCCCGCATCGAGGCGTCGGTGCGCGAGCGGGCCCACCGATTGGTTGCATCGCTGATCGCCAACCACCCCGACGGCGAGGCCGACCTGGTCAGCGAGCTCGCCGGGCCGCTACCGTTGCAGATCATCTGCGACATGATGGGGATCCCCGAGGAGGACCATCAGCGGGTATTCCATTGGACCAACGTGATTCTCGGGTTCGGCGACCCCGACCTGTCAACCGATTTCGAAGAGTTCATGCAGGTTTCGATGGACATCGGCGCCTACGCCAGCGCGCTGGCAGAGGACCGTCGCATCAACCACCACGACGATCTGACCTCGAGCCTGGTGGAGGCCGAGGTCGACGGCGAACGGCTGTCGTCGCAGGAGATCGCATCGTTCTTCATCCTGCTCGTGGTGGCCGGCAACGAGACGACGCGCAACGCGATCAGCCACGGCGTGCTAGCCCTTTCCCGCTACCCCGAGGAACGAGACAAGTGGTGGTCGAACTACGACGGCCTGGCCCCCACCGCGGTCGAGGAGATCGTGCGCTGGGCCTCCCCGGTGGTCTACATGCGGCGCACCCTGACCCGGGACATCGAACTGAGCGGCGTCAAGATGGCGGCCGGCGACAAGGCCGTGCTGTGGTACAACTCGGCCAATCGCGACGAGTCAAAGTTCGCCAATCCGTGGACTTTCGACGTGGCCCGCGACCCGAATCCGCATCTTGGCTTCGGCGGCGGAGGTGCCCATTTCTGCCTGGGCGCCAACCTGGCCCGTCGTGAGATCAGGGTCGTCTTCGACGAATTGCGGCGCGAGATACCCGACATCGTCGCGGTCGAGGAACCCGCACGACTGCTGTCGCAATTCATCCACGGTATCAAGAGGCTGCCGGTCGCCTGGACTCCCCCGCGCGGTTAGGCGCGGGCGGACGGCATACCCGGTTCGGGAATTTGCTAGCGCATGCGCTATCAAATCCGAACTAGACCCGTGTAGTTTGTTCCGGTGGCCAGCGACGGGGTCGATCACCCACTCGCATGCTGCGGAGTTGTCGGTGGTCCGATCGCGTGGATCAGGGGGCGACGAGTGCTGCGGGACATCGCTGCCTCGGGCGGCACCATGGGGGGCCGTTCTGCCGCGTTGGTCGGCTACGTGCTCGGCATCGTCTCGACGCTGTACACATTGATTTTCATTGTGGGCGGCGTGGCCTACACGGTCATAGAACGCAAGCCCTGATCGGCTACATGCGCAATCGAATCCGGGCTTACCCTGACCAACGTGACCGCTCCTGCGTTTCCCGCTCCCGAAGTGCTGGCCGCCCGCCAGAAACTCGTGCTCGACCACTTTCACGACGAGGTCCGCCAGGCATGGGACGAAGTGTTGTCGACCTTCCCCCATCCGCGCTACGAGCTGATCCCCCAGATGGTCGTCCACGACGGCGACGAGGCGGTGCGCGAGTATTACACCTACACCCGCACCGCTTTTCCCGACCAGGACCACGAGATCATCGCGCTGCGACACAGCGCCGATGCGGTGATCGTCGAGTTCTGGCTGATGGGCACCCATCGCGGTTACCTGGGCAAGGTTCCGCCCACCGGCAGCCGGTTCCGGGTCCGCATCACCGCATACTTTGTGTTCGACGACACGGAAACGCTTGTCTGCGAACGGATTTACTTCGACACGCTGACGATGATCAAGCAGCTGCTGGGTGGGCTGGACATGAAGAAGCCGGCGAACTGGTTGCTGGCCGCGCGCTGCGCACGTGGGTTCCTGTCGATGTCGTCGGAAAAGCCCGACCCCGCACTGACTTCCGCGTAAACTGCGGCGATGCGAGCCCGAAGCCTTCACGCGTTATGCGGCCTGGCCGCAAGCGTATTGCTTGCGGCCTGTGCCACGGTCACCGCGGCCGCCGCTCCCGCGCCACCGGGCTCGCGCACCGAAAAGTGGATCGACCTGCAGGTCGGCGATTGCCTGGCCGACCTTCCGCCCGCCGACCTGAGCCGGGTGACCGTCAACGTTGTCGACTGTGCGACAGCGCATTTGGCCGAGGTCTACCTGCGCGCGCCCATGGCCGTCAATGCCGCCGTCGCCAACGTTGCCAATCGAGATTGCGCCGCCGGATTCGCTCCCTACACCGGCCGGCCCGTTGACGGCAGCCCCTTTTCAATCACGTTTCTGATCGACTCCAATCAGGACCGAACCGGAGCCAACCCCATGCCGAGCACCCTCATCTGTCTGCTGCAGGCCGCCAACGGTCAGCCATTGACCGGATCGGCGCGCCGCTGAGGCTGAGACCCCGGAATCCGCTATTGCGCACGAGTCGGAACTACGTTGCCGCCCAACATAACTCAATTGGCGTTAGTGCGGGCCCAGACCTTGCTACCTGGCCACATCGGTAACACTGGCGTCTGCCGGAGGCAATGCGACGATTTGTCCGCCTCACAGCGACAACAGTTGACGCCGCCCAGGACGCCGACGAGTTGTCGCTGTGAGGCGGCCACATCGGGTGTCGACCGGTGCAGAGACAGATGTGACAGTTGGGTTCAATGCGACACATCAGCGCGCCGCTGAGCCGACCATGCCGCCGCGCACCCGAGGGCGAGCACGACGACGCCGAAAGCCAGGCCTGCGAATTCGAGCCAGCCGACAATGTGGCCGCGGGCGTGATTGGTGTCGACGAGGTGGCTGAGCGCGTGCAGCGCCCAGTGTGCGGTGGCGAACGACAACGCCGGCACCCGCCAGCTCCGCCACCGCACCGCGGCCAGCAACAGCAGACCAAGTGGCAACTCAAACGATGCGTTGTCGAAGATGTAGTGGTCATTGCGCGGGCCGAATGCCCCCAGGGTCGCCCAGAATTCGCCCGGCGCCACCACCATGAATAGGCCCAGCAACACCGAGTAGGCGCCGAATACGACCAGGACCACCTCGACGAACACCGCGCGTGTTCTCATCGATCCCACACTCATGGTCTTATGCTAAGCGCCCTAGCAGCCGAGTTGTCCTGCGAGATCGAGGAAGTCGGACGCGTTGACATCGAACTCGTCGGAGTAAGCCACGTCCGCCTGGCCATCGGCCCCGAATTCAAGCGGGCGCGCGACGAAGGCGGTCGCGAAACCGAGACGGCCCGCGGCGCGGATGTCGTACTTGTGGCTGGCCACCATCATGATCTCGGCGGGTTCCAGGCCGAGGTAGGTCGCGGCCATGCGATAGATGGCCGGGTCGGGCTTGAACACCCCGGCCATCTCCGCGGCAAAGATCGCATCCCAGGGCAGGCCCGCCCGCTTTGAGATGTCGACGACGGCGGACACGTCGGCGTTCGACAGGGTGGCCAGCGTGTAGCTGCCTTTCAGTCGGGTCAGCCCCGGCACCACGTCGGGCCACGGCTTCAACCGCTGCCAGGCCAGCGTGAGCTCCTCGCGCTCGGCGCCCGAAAACCCCGTGATGCCGAGCTCGTCCAGCACGGCATCCAAAGCATCGCGATACACCGAGCGCACCGAAACCCAGCCACCGCCCCGGCCCTGCGCGGCCTCCAACACCGTGAAGTAGCTTGCGCGCCAACGCCGCACCACCTCGGCCCAATCGACGCCCGGGTGCCGCCCCGCGCTGATTCGGTGCGCCTCCTCGCAGACAGTCGAATGAAAATCCGTCGCCGTGCCCTGCACGTCGAACAGCAGCGCCTTGATCACGGCCCCATCATGCAGCGCGGTCGTGAAAGACAGTGTGGCGGGCCACGCCCTTCGTTAGAATCTGCGGCGTGGTAGCCCGTGGCCGATAACAGCGCCGAAGAGCACGAGCCCGACTACCGCTTCACCCTGGCCAACGAGCGGACCTTCCTGGCGTGGCAGCGCACGTCACTGGGGCTGCTCGCGGCGGCGGTGGCCCTCGTGCAGCTCGTTCCGGAGCTGACGGTCCCCGGCGCGCGCCGCGCGCTCGGCGTGGGGCTCGCGGCGCTGGCGGTCCTCACCAGCGGAATGGGGTTGCGGCGTTGGCAGCAGGCCGACCGCGCCATGCGTCGCGGCCAACCACTGCCTCGTCAACCCACGCCGGCTTACCTGGCGGTGGGTCTCAGCGTGGTGGGGCTGGTCGCGCTCGGTTTGGTGATCGCGAAGGTGGTCATGGGTTGAGCGACTCGACGCCGATGAGCAATCAGTTCGCGAACACGCTGCCGGCGGAGCGGACGGTGCTGGCCTGGACGCGAACATCGTTCGCGTTCCTGGCCAACGGCGCCCTGCTGGCGATCAAGGACCTGCACGCCCACACCGGGCCGACGGCATTCATCCCCGCCTTGCTGGCCACCGCCGTGGCGTTGGGTACCTACGTGATCGCCTTACGACGCCAGCGGACGCTGCAGCAGCAGCCAATCCCGGCCCGCATCACTCCCCGGCGCCAAGTGTACGCGATCGGGGCGGCCGTGCTGATACTGATCGTCGTGACGACGTTCGCCCAGCTGATCTAGCGCTTCAATTACTCAATTTTGTTGTCGCAGAGGCCTACCAGAGATACACCACCGCGTCTTTTCCGCCGACGCACTTGATCCAAGGATTCGAACCGTCACCGCTGCATTGCATGAGGAAGTTCGCCGGTTTCCGCGAGTCACAACGCGCACCCGGGACAGTAACGCAGTCGACGGCTCCCGGGGCCGATACGGTGCGCGGTGCGGTGCTGGCGTTGCCGTACGCGTTCCAATACGAGACCAATACGGTATTCGCGAAATAGCATGACGTCTCCGGGGAGCCTCGCCCGGCATGGGTCCCAAATCCATCCCTGTTTGTAAGCCGATAACCCGGGTCGCAACTTGTGTGGCTGACACTCTGATCCGGACCGGTCACCAGCGGAGGAAGTGCGGCAGGTGCAGGTGCGGGGCGCGACGGCATTGGCATCGTCGAAACCGGTCGCGACGTGCTTACGCTCGGCGCGGCACTGGGAAACGTCATCGGTGTCACTTGCGCGGGGGATGAGGCCGGCGTGGAATGCAGCTTTGCCAGAAGACCGATGACGACGCCGATCGCCCCAACAACCAGCGCCGCGGAGACCGCGATGACGGTTGGGACGACCCACCGCGGGCGGTCGCGTGGCCGTTCGCCGGAGATGACGGGCTCGGGTCGGGGTGGCGGGCCGGCCGGCGGGAAAGCGCGCGGGTCAAATGGCGTTCGTGGCAGTGGCGGCCACGACTGATACTGGGGCGGTCGAGCGTATTCGGTCGGGCCAGGTGGTGCGTGTGCGGCTCCTTGCAGCGCCCGACTTGCCGCCCGGCCCAACCCGCCCGCGCTCCCATACCGATCATCGGGTTCCTTAGCCATGCCGCGCGCGACGACGTCGTCGAATGTCGGCGGAACTCTCGGATTTGTGACGCTCGGTCGAGGAGGCAGCGAAGTCAAGTGCGCGGCAACCGCAGCTTCGTGGTAATCATTCGCAAACGGCATCCGGCCCGTAAGCGATTCGTACAGAACACATGTCAGCGAATAGACGTCTACGGCCGCGGTGATGTCACGCTCCGTAAAACGCTCGGGCGCCATATAGGACCACGATCCGATCGCGGCGCCGACCGCCGTGAGGCGGGTGTCGTCGACCGCTTCGGCGATGCCGAAATCGACCAGGTAAGCGAAATCGCCCGATGCGACGATGATGTTCTGCGGCTTGACATCACGATGAATCAGCCCTTCGGCGTGTGCCGCGTCGAGGGCCGACGCGATTTGGGTGATTATCGCGACGGCTCGCTGCGGGTCGAGCGGTCCCCTTTTGAGCAGGCTCTGTAGGTCCGTTCCACGGACCAGACGCATGTCGATGAACAGGGACCCGTCAATCTCTCCGTAGCCATGAATGGGGATGACATGCGGTTCTTGCAATGTCGCGGCGGCGTGGGACTCTCGCTCGAACCGCATCCGGTATTTACGGTCATGCGCGAACTCGCTTTTGATGATCTTCAGAGCAACCGTTCTGCCGATCTCGGTGTCATACGCCTCGTAGACTTCGCCCATTCCCCCTTTACCGAGAACGCCGGTGATCTTGTACTTGCCGAATGTCGTTCCCACCCGTGAGTCCACTGCAGACACCGCCATCTCCTCCTGCAGGGATTATGCGACACGTTGTCAACACGCGCGACGCCTTTGCCGACGGAGGTAGCTAACTCCAGAAGCGGGTTCACCAGATACCGCAGGGATCGGCTGAAAGCTGTTCCGCGGCATTGTTTCGCGGTAGGTAAAGACGGCGGTCAACGACACGATCGCGGCCATCACAAACAGCGCCACCACAACCGCAACCGCGCGCACCAGACACGTCCGAGTGAACCGGCGCTGTCAAGATATGCCGAAGGCCGGCTAGCCGCTCGGGGCTTTGGCGTTCAGAAAATTGACTATCCCCTGGGTGACGGCGTTGGCATACCGCGCCCGGCCGTCCGGACTTTGCATCTGCGCGGCCTCGTCCGCGTTCTTCATGTTGCCCAGTTCGACGAGAACCGCGGGATACTCGGCCAGGTTCAGCCCGGCGAGGTCTGCCCGGCCGTACAGGCCGTCGGAGCCGACGTACGTCGACGGATGAAAACCCGCCTGCACCAAGGCATCCCGTATAGTGCGCGCCAACTGCACAGCCGGCCCGGCCTGGACGTCGTTCAACGGCGGGCTGGAGTAGTTCACGTGGAATCCGGAGCCGGACGGGGGTCCGCCGTCGGCGTGGATGCTAACTATCGCGTCGGGGTGCATCGCGTTGGCCAATGCCGCACGTTGGTCGACGCAGGGGCCAGCGGAGCTGTCGTCGCCCCGCGACAGCTGGGTGCGAACGCCCATTCCGTTGAGCGCACCACCGATCAGCGCGACGACGGCCCAATTGAACGCGTGCTCCGGGTAGCCGTCGTTGGTAGCGGCGCCCGAGGTGTTGCACTGCTTCGTGCCGCCCCGGCCGTTGGGGACCTGTTGGGTTATCGAGGCGTCGGCCACGGCGTTGTGGCCCGGATCGAGGAAGACGCCCATCCCGGCGACGCCGGCGTCCGCGCTGGGGGCATCGGCCAGCGCGTTGATGCCGAGCAGCGCCGGCGCGACACCGGCGTATTTCACGACATCACGCCGTGACACGGGTCGCAGCCAACCGGGCCGATCGCTCACCGCGCGATGGTAACAATCGGACATGTCCGTAGTGACGACCCACATTAGATGTCCGGGATCGTCTGGCTGAGGAACCACCAAGGGACGTCGGTACAGCAGGTGGTGTCGCGTAGCTGGCCACGAGGTTGATCCCAACTACCTCTACCACTTAACAGTGTGTCTATATTAGGCTTACATACTGTCTATCCGCGTGAGTTCAACAACGATTGGATTGGTGAAGCGATGAGCGCGAAACATGATCAGTTGCCGAGTACCGAGCACCAGGGAGCCCTGGACCACGGCCGACCACGTGAAAATCTCCGTTTGCAGCGTGCCGGTGCCTGGACCGGGCCGATAATGACCGTGCTTTTCTTTGTCGCGTTTGTACCGCTGGCACGTTTCTTGCCCCCACCGTCGCCGGCCCAGGACGCTGGGGCGATCACCGCGTTCTACAACGAGCACACCGGTGGTATCCGGGTCGGGTTCTTCCTGGTGCTGATGGTGGCCGGCATGTTCCTAACTTTCGGAACAACGGTGGCCGCTCGGACGCGCCGCATCGAATCTCGCCGGCAACCACTGATGACCTACCTCCAGTTGACATCAATGGCGGTCTGTGCCGTGATCGCGGTGTTCTGCGGCATCTTCTGGGAGGCCGCAGCCTACCGACCCGGCGTGACCTCACCTGATGTTACCCAAGCCCTGAATGACCTCGGCTGGTTCACCTTCCTGTGGCCCTGGGTGCCGTTCTCGGTGTGGTGTGTCGCGATCGCCATTCCAATATTCGAGGACAACGCTGCCACACGCACCTATCCGCGGTGGGTCGCGTATGTGAATCTCTGGACCGCCGTGCTATTTCTTCCTGCTGGCTTTATCGTTTTCACCAAGACCGGACCGCTGGCGTGGAATGGCGTTCTCGCCTTCTACATTCCGCTTTTCGTCTTCTTCATCTGGGTTGTATTGATGTCGGTGACCACTCTCCAATCCATAAGGCGACAGATCGCAGTTGATGCGGTGTAACGGGTGTGCCCGGCTGGTAGCTGACAGTACGTCGGCACGTGAGCTGGAGCGGTTCCTGGCCTTTCCAACGATGTCGGCGGCTCCGATGCCCGAACCATCCGGATAGCATTCGTGCGGCCCCTGCGACTGGCCGAGGCGCCGAAACGAACGGATACTGGCGAGGACATGAGCCTCGATGACGCCGAACGATCCGAATTAATCGCCCTGCGACGACAGGCGAGACGACACCGGGTCGAGCGAGACTTACTGCTTCAGGAACAAAGCCTTTCGCCCACTCAGCGGGCAATCCTTGAGGCTACCGAACGGCTTCTGCAGAGCGCGACGCTGCAGAAGCTGAGCGTTGCTCAGATCGTGTCCGCGGCCAGGTTGTCGCGTCCCACGTTTTACTTACACTACCGCTCGAAGAACGACGTGGTTGCAGCATTGCTGAATAGGGCAATTGCGACAATTGTCGATGTTATCCAGCCTTGGTTGGATCGCGATCTCGCTGAACCTCCGGAGCTAACGCTCAGAGCAATCTTGTCGGATGCTGCGGATATATGGGCCCAACATGGGGCGGTACTTCGCGCAGTGCAGGAGAACTGGTCTACCATTCCCGAGTTCGAGGCACTCTGGCTATCGGCGATGCATCGCTTCCGAGACGACCTTGTCGGTCAGATTGAGGCGGAGCGAACTGCCGGAACCGCCCCTCAGGGCTTGCCAGCTGACGTCATCGCTGTCGGTCTGATCTGGGCCTCCGAACGCGCCCTGTACATCAGCACCCGCGGCGTCGAACCGACCTTGCCCAATCCTGCGGCTGCTGTCGAAGTCCTTATGGCCCTCTGGATTCCCGCCATCTACGGGTACCCGTTCGATCCCCGCCAACGACCGGAGAAGCGACGCCGGTCACCATAATGCTCGCAGGCGTGCGGGCTCTCCAACTGCTGGCGTTGTGCACGACGGCGGCAGCTAGGAACAGACCCGCATCTACCCGGGCATAGCTATCGAGCCGATACCAATCTGGTTGTTGCCGGTGAGGAATTCGCCGATGTTGTTGTTGCCGTTGTTGCCAATGCCGACGTTATAGCCGCCCGAGTTGCCAATGCCGACGTTGCCGGTGCCGAAGTTTTCAATGCCGACGTTGCCGATGCCGGTGTTGCCGAAGCCCACGTTGGCGAAGCCGATGTTGCCCAAGCCGACGTTGGTGAAACTTGAAAGAACAAGTTCGAATAACTGCGTTGGCGACGTCAACTGTGCCGCCGCCGCCGACGCTCCAGCGTGATAGCCAACCATCGCGGCCACATCCTGGGCCCACATTTCCTCGTACTGGCTGTCGGTGGCTGCGATCGCTGGGGCGTTTTGCCCGAACAGGTTCGACATCACCAATGACACCAAGTCAGAACGATTGGCCGCCACAACCGCCGGGTGCACGGTGGCCGCCAGCGCCGACTCAAACGCACCCGCCACCGATTGGGCCTGCGCAGCGGCCCCCGACGCCTGGGCCGCCGCCGTCTTCAACCAGCCGGCGTAGGGCGCGGCCGCGGCAACCATCGCCTGAGACGCCGGACCCTGCCACGCCTGAGTGGTCAACCCTGAGGTCACCGACGAAAACGAGTTCGCCGCTGAATCCAGCTCAGAGGCCAACCCATCCCAGGCCGACGCTGCCGCCAGCATCGGCCCCGAGCCCGCACCGCTATACATCTGCGCCGAATTGATCTCTGGTGGCGACACCGAAAAATTCATCGCCCTCCCCGTCCTGGCTGGTGTTTCGGCCTGCGCGCTGGCCGCACGAGGCGTAGGAAAATATACGGCCAGCTCGGGGACGACGTAGGCAGTTCGCGCAGTTTGGGAGCAAACCGGTCGAAATTTGTGGTGGCTCGTCGCCCGTGCCGCGCGGCTTCTTCGTGGTCGCGGCGAAGGGCTGACCTTAAGCCGCCCCGCGCCGTCGTGGATTTAAAGCCGGATAGATGTAGTGCATCAGTTCGGCACCTTCGACGCCGTAGATACCGCGATCATCGCCCTGCAACACCCAGGTGTGCTGCTGGTCGGCGCGAGCGGCAACGGCGGCCCGATGGGCCGCTTTGAGTTCGGCGCGTTTGCTGCTCTCACGCGCGATGGCCCGCGCAAGGAAGAACAGGCCGACGAGGGCCGCCGCACCGACTAGCCACCAGAAGAGTTTGACGATGACCCAGATGACCAGCGCCACCGCCAACAACGCGCCCAACCCGCCACCCGAGCTCGCCTTGGACTTACTCATGCCGCCAACGTACGCAGCCCCTCCGACATTTAGCGGTGGCGAGCAGACGCAGAATCGCACTCCGCGGGCCTTCCCCGTGCGATTCTGTGTCTGCTCGCCGGGGTCAGGCTTAGGCTCAGCAAATGTTCATGGGGACCATGAAGACTGCGACGCTCACGCTGGTCGTGCCTGCGACGGTCGCGGCGCCGATCGCCCTGCCGGCAACCGCGCGCGCCGATAACCGCCCGTTCCAATCCCCGTCGGGAAACATCTCGTGCCTTTTGGGCAGCAGCGACGTCGCCTGCGATGTCAGTGACTACACCTACCAGATGCCGCCGGGACCGCCGTGCTCCCAGCACATCTCCTGGGGCAATCGCTTTGGCTTGCAACAGGGCAAACCGGCCGAAATGATGTGCCAC
>Ga0182041_10000255_pt1 | contig 24416 bp, 24 predicted proteins | sample flu12Cox44000178_FD_125967 | JGI IMG/M metagenome (GOLD analysis project Ga0182041, IMG submission 125967) | Lab enrichment of tropical soil microbial communities from Luquillo Experimental Forest, Puerto Rico - flux8day.12C.oxic.44.000.178 | ecosystem: Environmental > Terrestrial > Soil >...
ATCGTCCGCTCCATGGCGGCCTTCGAGTAAAAGTCCATGCTTCGCATGGTCTCCTACTCAACCGCCGGAAAAGCGGACATATCACGTGCTAATTCGACCGGACATTTGATGTGCTACCGACACTGCCAGGACGCGAAGTTGACTCAGCCAGTGCCGTGGGCTAGCCTCGAATACTTGGCTTGCGTTGCCGTAAGGCTCTGTGGAGTTGAGCTTCGGTGACGTCTTTCCGATCAATTCCCTATGAAGTTGACCCGTCCTGTCCTGCTCCAAATCGCGGTATTTACCCTGTGTGCTGAGGCGCTGGCTGGCACAATGCTGCGCCCCAGCCATGCTCCCAAGGCGATGGTGGCTTCGGTCCAGCCGGATGCAACGGATGCCGGGGTGGAGATCATGAAGGCGGGCGGAAACGCAGTCGACGCCGCCGTCGCGGTGGGATTTGCGCTGGCGGTGACGCATCCTAAGGCGGGCAACATTGGCGGAGGCGGATTCATGCTATTCCGCAGGCCCGACGGCGAACTGCACTTCCTCGACTACCGCGAGAAGGCTCCTTCGAAGGCGACGCCCGACATGTATCTCGACAAGAATGGCAACGTGATCAAAGACCTAAGCGTTGTCGGATACAAGGCGATTGCGGTGCCGGGCTCGGTGGCGGGGCTGGCGTATGCGCAGCAGCACTGGGGCAAGTTAACTTTGCAGCAGGTGATGACTCGAGCGATTCGGCTGGCACGTGACGGCTTTGTGCTGGACTACGGAACGGCCATGGACCTGCGCGAGGACGATCTGGGAAAGTTTCAGGAGTCGAAGCGTATCTTCCAGCGTGACGGGAATTTCTATCAGCCGGGGGATGTGTTCAAGGAGCCGGAGCTGGCGCGCACGCTGGAGCGGATTGCAGCGAACCCTGACGACTTCTACCACGGCGAGCTGGCGCGTGAAATAGCCACGGCCATGCAAAAGGGCGGCGGGCTGATGACGGCTGCGGATCTGGCTGCCTACGAAGTGAAGGAACGACAGCCGATCAAGGGGACGTATCGCGGATATGACATTATCAGCGCACCTCCCCCGGCGTCGGGAGGAGTGGCGCTGGTAGAGATCCTGAACATTCTGGAGGGGTACGATCTCGCCAAGCAGGGAAACCGGTCGGCCCACAGCATTCACCTGACGGCGGAGGCTTTTCAGCGCGCGTTCTTCGATCGCGCCGAGTTCATGGGCGATCCGGATTTTGCCAAGATTCCGGTTGCGCAACTAATCGACAAGCGCTACGCGGAGGCGTGGCGGGAGACAATTTCGTTGCACAAGGCCACTCCGGCAGCCGATGTGAAGCGGCCAGCGATTTTCTCACAGCTCGACCGTTATGCCAGCCTCCATGGGCAGCCGGTCGCGGTGCAGGAATCCGAGCACACGACACATTATTCGGTAGTCGATCCCGAGGGAAATGCCGTGTCGGTGACGACAACGCTGAACGGTAACTTCGGTTCGCGCGTGACCGCCGAGGGCCTTGGCTTCCTAATGAATAATGAGATGGACGACTTCGCCGTCAAGCAGGGTGCGCCAAATATGTTTGGCCTCATTCAAGGCCCGGCGAATGCCGTGGGAGCGAATAAGCGTCCGCTGTCGGCGATGACGCCGACCATCGTGCTGCAAGATGGGAAGCTATTTCTGGTGCTGGGATCGCCGGGAGGACCGACGATTATCACCACGGTCGCGAATGTACTGATGGGAGTGGTGGATTACGGAATGAACATCCAAGAGGCCGTTAACGCCGAGCGCTTCCACAATCAGTGGATGCCGGACCGCATTATGCTGGAAAAGTATGGCGCGTCTCCGGATACGCTGCAGATGCTGGAGAGTATGGGACACCAGCTCAACACCGATCGCGAAAACTGGGGCGATGCCGAGTGCATCGCCATCGACCCCAAGACAGGTGAACGGCTGGGCGCCAGCGACGGGCGTAACAACGGAAAGGCGGCGGGCTTTTGATGCGAGGGATGTCAACGCTGGTATATGCGCGGAGGGAGCGACTGCATCCAGGATTGCTCGACCTGATGGTGGCAGGCGGGGCGGAGGCCATCGAGGTTTTTGGAGCGCGCGGGCACTTCGACTATTCCGACCGGCAACATGTGCGAGAAATCGCGAACTGGTTCAAGAGCACCGGAATCAAGTTTCATTCGCTGCACGCGCCGATGCACGGCGATGATGAATTCGGGCGCACCGGGGCTCCGCCGCTGAATATTGCGGCGGTGGAGAAACGTGATCGAATCGCCGCGATGGACGAGATCAAACGCGCGATCGAGGTGGCCGAGCATGCACCGTTTCAGTTTCTGGTTCAGCACGTAGGCGTTGGAGGAGAATCGACAGGCGAAAAAAAGATAGATGCGGCTATGACCTCGCTGGAGCATCTACGCGCGTTTGCGAAGCCGCTGCATGTGCAAGTAGTGGTGGAAAACATTCCGAATGAGCTTTCGACACCGGAAGCTCTGGTCGAGTTGCTGCATACGGCCCGGTTCACAGACATTGGTGTGTGCCTCGATGTGGGACATGCGCACCTGGCGCCGGGTGTGAGGCATGCGTTTGAAGCGCTGAAGGACCTGATTCGCACCACGCACGTGCACGACAATCACGGCGAGCGCGACGAGCACCTCTGGCCGGGCGGCGGGTCAGTCGATTGGAAAGAGACGCTAGAGCTGCTGAGTAGCGCTCCGCAGGTGCCGGCGCTGGTGCTGGAGATCGAAGGCGTGGAAGGGGAAAAAGTTTCGGAGAAGATGGCTGAAGCGTACAGAACGCTGAACCGGTAGATAAAGACAGGACTCATGGAAACCTTAACACCGACCATTACTACAATTCGGGAAGTTGGTAAGTACGAAGGCCAGACGGTCATCATTCGCGGTTGGCTGTACAACCTGCGCGAGAGCGGCAAGTTACTGTTTCCCCAGTTTCGTGACGGCAGCGGAATCATTCAGGGAGTCGTGGTCAAGAGCCAGGTATCGCCGGATCTGTTTGAGTCAGTCAAGACGCTGACGCAGGAGTCGAGCGTGATCGTCACAGGCAAGGTACGCGCGGACAAGCGCGCGCCCGGCGGCTACGAGCTGGACGTGACGGACGCGCAGATTGTGCAGCGCGTGAATCCGGAAGACCCGTATCCGATCACGCCCAAGGAACATGGCGTGGATTTCCTGATGGAGCACCGGCACTTGTGGGTGCGATCGCCGCGACAGGCGGCGATTCTGCGGATACGGGCGGAGATCATTAAAGCCGCGCGTGACTTCTTTGATGACCGCGGATTCACGCTGACCGATCCGCCGATTCTTACACCTGCAGCTTGCGAAGGCACGACAACACTGTTTCCGGTGGACTACTTCGACGAGCAGGCGTATCTGACCCAGTCGGGGCAGCTTTATATCGAAGCCACAGCGATGGCACTGGGTAAGGTGTATAGCTTCGGGCCAACATTTCGCGCGGAACGCTCCAAAACGCGGCGGCACTTGACGGAATTCTGGATGGTTGAGCCGGAGATTGCCTACGCCTCGTTGGACGATCTGATGAATCTGGCCGAGGAGTTCATCACGTTCATCGTGAAGCGCTGCCTGGAGCGCCGGCGGCCGGAGTTAGAGATGGTGGGGCGCGACATCAGCAAGCTGGAGGAGATTGACACACCTTTTCCGCGCATCACATACGACGAGGCGGTAAAAATGTTGCAGGAGGCGCATGCCAACGGCCTGCTGGAGAATCGATTCCAATACGGCGGCGACTTCGGCTCGCCCGACGAGACCTATATTTCGTCGCAGTTCGAGCGGCCGGTGATGGTGCATCGGTACCCGGCAGCTGTGAAGGCCTTCTACATGGAGCCGGACCCGCAGCGGCCTGATCTGGCGTTGTGTGTGGATGTGCTGGCTCCGGAAGGATACGGGGAGATCATTGGCGGGTCGCAGCGTACGGCATCGTATGAACTGCTGATCAAGCGCATTTATGAGCACGGACTGCCGGAAGAGGCATTCCAGTGGTACCTTGATTTGCGCAAGTTCGGCAGTGTGCCGCACTCGGGTTTCGGTATGGGGATTGAGCGCGCGGTGGCGTGGATCTGCGGGTTGGAGCACGTGCGAGAGACGATTCCATTTGCGCGGATGCTGTATCGGCTGTACCCGTAATCAGTAACAGGGAAAACTCTTATGGCAACCAGCCCAGCAACGAAGCCACTGCAGAACATTGAGACGCCGAAGCAGATTCGCATTATCGGTGTGCCGCTCGATCTTGGCCAGTCGCGCCGTGGCGTCGATATGGGGCCATCGGCGGTGCGGGTGGCCGGGCTGGAGGCTAAGCTGGAGGCGCTTGGGTACCAGGTGAAGGATAGCGGCAACGTCTCCGTTGCTTTGCTAGAGACGCGGCATGAGGGCGATCCTCGCGCCAAGTATCTTACCGAGATCACTGAGACCTGCACCAAAGAAGCCGAGATGGTGCTGCAAGCGCTGGAGAAGGGAAACATCCCTGTCGTTCTGGGCGGCGATCATTCAATTGCAGCGGGAACCGTTTCGGGAGTGGCGGAGTTCTATCGCCGGCAGAGCAAGAAGATAGGCCTTATCTGGATTGACGCGCACAGCGACATCAATACTCCCGATAGCTCGCCCAGCGGCAACGTGCATGGCATGCCGCTGGGGGCGTTGATGGGACTATTCGATTCGCCCCTGGGCAACATTTACGGATTCAGTCCGAAGGTAAAGCCTGACAACTGCGTGCTGGTAGGCATTCGCGACGTAGACACGACCGAGCGGGACAACATCAAGCGGGCTGGCATTCACGCCTTCACCATGCGCGATATTGACGAGCGTGGAATGCGCACGGTGATGGAAGAGGCTTTGCGCCTGGCAGGCCGCGCAACGGTGGGATACCACGTGTCGCTCGATATGGATTGGATCGATCCGGAGGACGCGCCGGGGGTAGGAACTCCGGTCTGGGGCGGAGCAACGTATCGTGAAGGTCACTTGGCGATGGAAATCATTGCTGATCACGGACGCATGTTGAGCTTTGAAATCGTGGAGGTGAATCCAGTGCTCGACGAACGCAATCAGACAGCTGAGCTGGCAGTGGAACTCGCGTTGTCTGCGTTTGGGAAGAAAATCCTTTAGTCTGCCTGCCAATTTCATGGAAGTTCTCAAGCAGCTCTTCGAACAGCATTTCCATTCTTCGCCGACCAGCGTAGTGCCGTTGCAAGGCAATCTCGGTGGCTCGGGGCGGAAGATTATTCGATTAAGCAATGATGAGCACAGCGCCATAGGAATTCTGTATGGCGTGCGGGAAGAGAATGTGGCGTTTCTCGAGTTCTCGCGAGCGTTTCGGCGGCACGGTCTGCCGGTACCTCAGATTTACGAAGAGGACCTGGAGCACGGCGCATACCTGGAGGAAGACCTGGGCAATCACACCCTCTATCACTTCTTAACGCAGAACCGACAAGGTGAAGATATCGCTCCTGCGGTGGTTGAAGCTTACCGCAAGGTGATTGCGATTCTGCCGCGGTTCCAGGTGGAGATGCGCAACAAGATCAATTACAAGGTCTGCTATCCGCGCGCGAGTTTCGACCGCCAGTCGATTGCCTGGGACTTGAACTACTTTAAGTATTACTTTTTGCGTCTGGCGGGAGTGCCTTTCAGCGAGCAGGCGCTGGAGGATGATTTTTCCAAGCTAACGAAGTTCCTGCTGGAAGCCGACCGAAACTACTTCCTGTACCGCGATTTTCAGTCGCGCAACGTCATACTGGTTGAGGGCAGTCCGTATTATCTCGACTATCAGGGCGGACGGAAGGGCGCATTGCAATACGACGTCGCCTCGCTGCTGTTCGATTCGAAGGCGGATCTGACGGCTTCCTTACGCGAAGAGCTGCTGGAGTACTATCTCGACAGGCTTGCCACCTTTCTGCCGATCGACCGGCAGACCTTTCTTCACTACTACTTCGGGTTCGTGTACGTCCGCCTGATGCAAGCGCTGGGCGCCTACGGATTTCGCGGGTTCTATGAAAACAAGCCGGTGTTTTTGCAGAGCGTGCCTTATGCGCTGAAGAACATCCGCTGGCTGCTGCACAACGTCAAGTTACCGGTGGAATTGCCCGCCCTGATGGCGGCGTTCACGGCGATGCTAGGTTCGGAGAAGTTGCAGAGCATCGCGCATGAATCTGACCGGCTGACGGTGCGGATCACCAGCTTCTCTTTCCATCGCGGTCCGCTGAAGGACGAGGGAGGACACGGCGGTGGGTTTGTGTTCGATGCACGCAGCCTGCCGAATCCCGGACGGCTGGAGAAATTCAAACTACTCACCGGAAGAGAAGCCGCGATTGCAGAGTACCTAGAGCAACAGGAGAGCGTGCATCAGTTTTGGGAAAATGCTGTTGCGCTGGTTGATGCCGCTGTCGAGAACTACCAAGGCCGGGGATTCAAGAGCCTTGCTGTGTCGTTCGGTTGCACGGGCGGGCGGCACCGCTCGGTTTACCTAGCTGAGCGCCTGGTGAGACATTTACAGGCATCGGGCAAAGTGGATGTAGTGGTGCGACATCGCGACCTGGACGGTTCGGAAGCATGAAGGCCATGGTGCTGGCGGCGGGCCTGGGTACACGCCTGGGTCCGCTGACGAACGACCGGCCCAAGGCGCTCGTAGAAATCAACGGGCGCACGCTGCTGGAAATTATCCTGACGCGTTTGCGCGCTGTCGGCGTGTACGAGGTGATCGTGAACGTACACCACTTTGCAGACATGATAGCCGAGTACATAAGGGCCCGGCAGGACTTCGGCATGCGCATCGAGATCTCTCGCGAGGATGAGTTGCTGCTGGACACCGGCGGTGGGCTAAAGAAGGCGGCATGGTTCTTTCTGCAGGATGGGAATAACGCGCCGTTCCTGCTGCACAACGTCGACGTGGTGAGCGATATTGACCTTGCGCAGATGGCGAAGTTTCATCACGAGCGGCAACCGCTGGCGACTTTAGCGGTGCAGCAACGCGCGAGTTCGCGCTACTTGCTGTTTGACGATAACGGTGTGCTCAGTGGGCGGAGGTTCGAGAAAGAACAGCGCGATCAGATTGTGCGCTCTCCTTCGTTCCTTGAGCCTTTGGCGTTTTGTGGGATTCATGTGATCTCGCCGCGCTTGCTGACGATGATGACCGAACAGGGTGCGTTTTCAATTATCGAAGCGTATTTGCGACTGGCCGCAGCAGGTGAGAGGATGTTTGCGTTTCGCGCAGACGGTTCGTATTGGCGGGATCTGGGAACGATTGCAAGCTTGAAATCAGCGGCAGCGCATCTCGGCAGCTAACTCTGGCCACCGCCTTCCCGTTTACACTGCCATCATGAAGAAACTCCGGGTGGGTGTGTTGTTCGGCGGGCGCAGCGGCGAGCATGAGGTGTCGCTGCTGTCAGCGGCTTCCGTATTGAATGCAATCGATCAGAAGAAATATGAAGTAGTGCCGATCGGCATTACCAAAGAAGGGCACTGGGTCACCGCGGCGCATGCCGAACGACTATTGAAAGGCGAGAAGCCACCAGAGCACGAGCCGCGCCACTTGCGCGCGGGAGATCCCGACGCCACCTCGGCCGCGGCCGTTCTGGCAAAAGGCGAGGGGGTAGTGGTTCCGCCGATTCCGAGCCACGAGCATTCGGCGCTGGTGCCATTCGAGAACGCTACCCTGCAAGTACATGCTTCCGAGAATGCCATCGATGTAGACCTCATCTTTCCTGTACTACACGGCACCTTCGGCGAAGACGGCACGATTCAGGGACTGCTGGAGCTGGCCGACATTCCTTATGTCGGGGCGGGCGTGCTGGGCTCGGCAGCCGGGATGGACAAGGACGTGATGAAGCGGCTGTTCCGGGATGCTGGACTGCCCATCGTGAAGCATGTGACGGCCCTTCGTAGCACGTGGCGCGAGCAGCCGAAGAAGGTTCGCAAGCTCATCGAAAGCTCGCTGAAGTATCCGGTTTTCGTGAAGCCGGCGAATCTGGGATCTTCGGTCGGGATCAGCAAGGTGCATGATTGTTTTGAGCTGGCCACCGCCATGGACGAGGCAGCGCACTTTGATCGCAAACTGATCATCGAGCAGGGAGTCGGTGGGAAGAAAAACAAAGCCCGCGAAATCGAATGCTCGGTGCTGGGGAACGATAACCCAACCGCTTCGGTTCCGGGCGAGATCGTACCCATCAAGGAGTTTTACGATTACGACGCCAAATACCTGGTGGAAGGCTCGCGGCCAATCATTCCTGCTGAACTGCCAAAGGGCAAGCTGAAAGAAGTGCAGAAGCTGGCCATCGCCGCTTTTCAGGCGGTGGATTGCTCCGGGCTCGCGCGCGTCGATTTCCTGATGGATCCAAGGTCGGGAAAGATGTACGTCAACGAGATCAACACAATGCCGGGGTTCACTTCCATCAGCATGTATCCCAAGCTGTGGGAGGCGAGTGGGCTGAAGTACTCCGAGTTGATTGATCGGCTCATCCAGTTCGGGCTGGAGCGCCACGCAGAGAAGAAGCAGAACCAGTACAGCCGATAAGGAATCCATGTCCCGTAATCAAAAGTCACAAAACTCTTTCGTTGTGCACTCTTTTAAAATCACGGGCTCAACGGAAAATTTTTGGCAAGTTGCTGCTTCTCCCGGACTCGGCACAGCGATCTGAGACACTGCCTCAAATCTGATCAGCAATCGACTCGGTTTCACCAGGTTCATTGACATAGCGGCACATTTTAGCTTTGGCGATCGGCCGCGCAATCGCAGCCTTCGAAAACAGGTTTCAGGGTCAGCGTCATGATTCGCACCTCCCGGGGCCAAGTCGCCTTGTAGTCGAGTAGTATGCGAAGTCCTACGCCTTTGCGACTATTGTCTCCTTGCTGATGCAGTGATCAGACATGACTTGCCCGGCTCAGCAATGCAAGTCGTCCCTCACTTCCGGTTGAACAAGTGCTGAAATGCTGATCCAACTAAGCTGTGACGATCACGCCGTCGAGATCCCGCTCCAAGGTTGGATCGTAAACGTGGCCGGCGGCGGTGCCTTTCATGAATTTCTGAAAGGCAGTCTGGAAGTGCTCCATCTCATCTTGCGTGCCGACGGTGATGCGGACCCAGTCGGGCATGGAGGGCCAAGGGCGTCCGATGAAGACGTTCTGTTTGGCCATGGCGGCGATGACTTCTTTCGCAGGCTTGCCAGCTTTCAGCATGAAGCAGTTGCAGACCGAGGGCGAATAGGTGTAGCCGTTCTTGTCGAGCCAGGAAAACGTTGCTTCGCGTACCTTGGTGTTGGCGGCTTTGCGCTCGGCCACCAAGTCTGGTTCCTTCAGGCTGACAGTTGCGGCAGCGCAGGCGGTGACGGGCATTGGGTTGCTACCGCCGTAAGCAACGAGCTTTTTCAGCAAGTCGGGACGGGCGATCGCAAAGCCGCAACGCAGTCCGGCCATGCCATAGAGCTTGGAGAAAGTGCGCAGAACGACGACGTCTTTGTCGGACTTCACCAGGTCGATGCAGGACGATGCATCACTGAAGTGAATGTAGGCTTCGTCGATCAGCACGACCGAGCCCTTGGGCTTGTGCTCGACCAGGTACTCGACGTCTTCGTGACTGGTCAACGTTCCTGTGGGATTGTTGGGTGTGCAAACATAGAAGACGCCGGCATCGGGAGCAGCGGTCAGCATGGCTTTCACATCGTGCGCCCAGGTCTTGGTCAGCGCGACGTTGACCACGCGCGCGCCGACGGCCTTGGCTGCGCCGACGCCGGCCTCGTAGCCCGGCTCGGCGGTGACGAAGCTTGCCTTGGGGGACGTGAACGCTGCCACCGTGTAATACAGGCCCGGCGTCGATCCGGCGTATGCCATTACGTTCTCGCGCTTGAGTCCCTGCTGCTGGACAAAGGTGTTGATCAATTCATCGGTGAGGTTGAAGTGATAACGCCCGCCCAGTGCGGCTGCGGCGGTGACTGCCTCGCGGGCGGCCGCGCACGGGCCCAGCGGGTTTTCGTTGGCGTTGATGCGGACGGCGCCGTCGGGATAGGTAATGTGCAGCGTGGCGTCCTGCGCCATGACGGCCTCGGTGAGGAAATGACAGGCCAGCGCGGCGGAGGAAACCTGCAGGAACGAACGGCGGGAGAGGGACGGCAAACCGGTTAGCTCTGACATGAGACGCCTCAGTGAGAGACATCTTATCGCATGAGGGTGGGGGGCACCGGCAGGAGATCTCCGCAGCACAGATGAACAGGCTGCGGGAAAGAATCCAAAAACGGATTTCTCGCGGGCTTGCAGCCCGCCCGGAATTATGAAAAAGAAAGGGCTCGTAAGGCACGGCTAGAGTCTTGCTCTGACTCATCCTGATCCCACGATCGGGAATTCCGCAGCTGGTGTGGTCGCGCCGCTCAAAACTGATTTGCGAGTTAGCTAGAGAGCTCCTACGCCGACAGCGCCACTCGGCGCGGCAGCGTGGGCAGAATGCCGAGATGCCTGGTGCCCCAGTCGCACATGGACTCCATGATGGGGATCAACTCCCAGCCTGCCGCAGATAATTCGTAGTCGACGCGAGGAGGGACCGTCGGAGTCACGATGCGGCGCAGCACGCCGTCTTTTTCCAGTTGCCGGAGCTGTGCTGTAAGCACCTTTTCGCTGACGCCGGGCAGCAGGTCGCGAATCTCGGCGAAGCGTTTTGTTCCAAACGACAGATGCCATAGGATGGCGACCTTCCATTTACCTGCCATTATTTTCGTCGTGCTTTTTACGGGACAGCCATAATTCGGCTTCACCTTCTTCTCCAGCACTTACAAAATTGTGCGTACTTCCCAAAGAAGCATACTAAGGATACAGTCGCATGATAAAGCGGACGCTGAAAAGTCGTTTTTAGGGCTTGGGAATTACCTCAGGGGCTGAAGCCCGCATCTAACTTTTACCGCTTTCCGGCATGACTGAAGTCATGCCCTGATACAAAACATCGCAGCCCGATTTTCAGCAGCCAATTGATACCGGATTATCCGCGCGGGATCATTTTTTTGTAATGTGAGGTTGCGCATGATTCTGATAACAGGAGCTTCAGGAAACGTAGGAGGCGCTGTCCTACAGGAGTTGCTGCAGTCGGGAACTCCGGTTCGCAGCATGTATCGTTCCGGCGAAGATGCTGGCAGGGCGCCCACCGGTGCGAATCCGGTCATTGCCGATTTTGCGGACCGTTCCAGCCTGGACCGCGCGTTAGAGGGTGTGGATCGGGTGTACCTGGTGTGTTCTCCGATTCCGCAACTGGTTGAGCTGGAGAGCAATATGGTGAACGCGTGCCGAGAGCACGGTATCCGGCATCTGGTGTTGAATTCAGCGCTCGGGGCCGACACCTATAACAAGTCGTTTCCGGCATGGCACCGAAAAGTGGAGGAGCAGGTGCGCGCTTCCGGGGTTCCGGCGACCATTCTGCGGCCGGAGAGTTTTATGCAGAACATCACCACTTACTTCGCCGGGACGATCAACTCGGAGGGCGCGTTTTATGTCGCGGGCGAGGAAGCGCCCATCGGTTTTGTGGACGTACGCGATATCGGAGCGGCGGCAGCGAAGATTCTGACCTCCGAAGGTCATGCAGGAAAGACTTATACCCCTACCGGGCCGGAGTTGCTGAACTATTCGCAGGTTGCGGCGAAGGTATCGGCGGCGCTCGGCCGAACGGTGCGCTACGTTGCCGTCACCCAGGAGCAACTTCGGCAATCCTTGCGTGACGCGGGCATGCCGCCCTGGCAGGTGGAGGCACTGGCCGACTTGCAGGCCTATTACACCGATGGGCCAGGCGGAAAGGTGAGCTCAGACGTTGGCGATGTGCTTGGCCGCGAACCGATAAGAATGGATCAGTTCCTACGCGATTATGCGTTCGCATTCACGGCGATCGCGAAAAGTTAGGAGAACACGATGGCAGATGTTGAGACCACCAATTCAGTGACGGGATTCTCGCAAGCCGAGATGAAGGAGTTCGTGCGGAATCACTTTGAGGAATTCGTCAATCGGAAGAACATCGACATCGGCGATGTGAACTTCGCGCCTGAGTTTTTGGATCATGGCGCCGATGTGCCGCCGGGGACGCCTCCCGGGCCGGAAGGGGCGAAGCAATATGTCGGCGGGGCGCTGAAAAAGTTCCCCGACATGCGCGTCACGATTGAGGACCTCATTGCCGAAGGCGACAAGGTCGTAGTGAGAAACACATGGCGGGCGACGAACCCGGCGAACGGAGTCAGGCTAGAGTTTGCCGGAATCGTGATCTGGCGGATCGCGCACCGGCAATTAGTGGAGCGCTGGGCGTATCTGGAGGCGCCGCATCCGGTGAGTTAAGGATTGACCGCTCGGCTTCTTAAAACCGCCAAACGGTTCGAGAGCGCGCGGCTGAGCGAGTAGGGCAAGGCGATGAGGACCGGTCCGACAACCAGTGCAGCACCTGGGAAAATCGCGCGCAAGATGAGAAATTGCGAGATGGCGTCGAGCAGGATCGCGACCGCAGTAAGCGTAGCGAGCTGGGCCACGGCTTCTTTCACCAGGCTGAGCCGCTGGCCGCTGCCGCGAACAAGTCCCAGGATGTAGGGAGGACGGCTGGCACGGGCATCGGCGATTCCTGCGCGGCTACCCAGAAATATGGCAACGGCAGGCTGCAACACGAAACGAAACCGGCCCGGTCCGGTGAGACGTTTGGGGAGATCGCGCAAGAACGCTGCAGAAAATATGTAGAACCCGCCGTGATGGTAGGCATAACTCAAAGAAGATGGAATTGCGGCCAGCAACACCAGAAGCAGCAGTACAAACGCGACATTCTGGAGCGTCAAGCGGGACTTCCAACTCATAGGGCATCACTTCGGCATGAATGCAATGAGACCGGCGATGGCGCCACCCGCCACTAGCAGCGCAGGATTCACCTTGCGCCAGAGCATGGTGAGCAGTACGGCGAGGGCAATGCCGCCAGTAGTCCAACCGGTTACAGCTGTTCTAGCCATGCTCAAGGTGCCGGCCAGCAACAGGCCCACGGAGACGGGAGCCAGCCCCTGCTGGATAGACGCCCGCCAGGGCCATTTTTCGAGCTTGTTCCAGCCCCGTCCTACAACCAGGGCCAGCAGCGCCGTAGGGCCAAAAAAGGCTACGATCACCACCAGCCCGCCTAGAATACCCAGCGCCATACTGCCAGAAACTCCCCAGACCGCCCAATCTCCGATGGAGACAATCATCATCATGTTGGGGCCGGGAGCCAATTGGCCGACGCTATACATGTGCACCAGTTGAGAGGAAGTCATCCAGTGGTGAACTTGAACGGTGAGGTGCTCCATCTCGGGGAAAGCCGCCATGCCGCCGCCGACGGTCAGGAGCGAGAGATAAGCAAACACTCGAAGGAGAATTGGAATCTGGTTCATTGCTTAACGCTCTCTTTCTCGCTCTTGCGCGGATAGTGGAAAAAGATGGCCGCCAACCCGACGAAAACCAGTGTTTTGGGTACTCCGAGGTGGAGGCGGTTCACGGCCAGCACGGTAACCAGAACGAAGACAAGATCGAACCGGTGGGAGAGCGACTTCTTGCCGAGCTGAATCACCGTCGCCAGCAACAGACCGGCGGCGGCGGCGGCCACGCCCTTGAGCATATAGGTGACAAAAGCATGGTCACCGTGGATGCGGTAGAACATGCCAACGCACAGCATCAGCAAGCCGCCCGGCAAGCAGATGCCCGCAATGCCGGCAAGGGCGCCCATCCAGCCCCTAAGCCGGTCACCCAACAGGATGGCCATGTTGGTTGCGTTCAAGCCTGGCAGGCTCTGGCTGATGGACAACAGCTCGACGAACTCCTTGTCGTCCACCCAGTGGTTCTTCGTGACCAGACCTTCGCGCAGATAGGGCACCACTCCACCGAAGCTTGTGGCGCCGATGATGAGGAACTGCCAAAAGATGTCGAATACAGTAGCTTTGGCGCGAGCCGCCGCTACCAATGCTTTTTCGTCCGCAGAGCTAGTCGTTGTTTCACTCATGGCTTTGTGGTGGGTTTCCTTTCAGCCGGTACACCATACCGGTCTTAGTTACGCCCAGGGCGAGCCAGTCCTTCACTTCGTTTTGGAGGTTAACGTAGAACTGCGTGGCCAGCTTCTTTGATTTGTCGGCAACATCTTCGCGGCGCGAGAACATCACCTGGAAAGCAAATTCGCCCACCAGTTGCTTGTGTTCACCACGAGTGCGCCAAAGACTGATATCACACTTGCCGACCATGCCTTTTCCGAAATCCAACTGCCCGAGCGGAAGAAGCACCTCTTCCACGATGCCTTCGTTCACCAGCGTGATGTGCTCGTCCGGAGATTTGTAAATCACCCTAAGTCCTGGGAACACATGCACCAGCGTAGCCATCGAGGTATTATCCTCCTCGTGCATCTGGCTGAGTCCGAACTGGCAATTATGCGAATAGAGAATGCGATAGCCGCCAACCCGGTCTTTTAGCGGGAGCGCCTCCGCCTTAAATTTGATCCGATACTTGCCCGCGATAACCGGACGCACATCGAAGACCGCCGCCTTTTGCTCGTCGGGATGGCGGAATTTGAAAACAATCTCGGGATCACCCACCGGAAATCCGTCCTCATAACTGACGCGACGGCGCAGGATGAAGGCATTGTTGTAGAGCCGGAAGTCAGGGGTATCACCGAAGGTGATCTCGCGTATTTGCGGGCGTCGCCCAGTTCCGGGATCGGCCACGAATCCAACGCCGTTGCGTTTGGCAATCTTCTGCACGATCTGGCCAAAATCGCGAAAGGACTCCACCGAGGTGAAGGGGTCTGGTTTCAGGATCAACTTGGCCTCAAGATAGTTTACGTTGTCGAGGGGAGTACCGTCGGCGTACATCGGACCACCGGTAATGAGCGGAGGGATTGGCTGGCCGGTGACGGGCGCCGGCGCTTTGGCGTTGTCGCCTGGCTTTTTGCCATGCCGCGCCCTCTTCTTTTCCTTGGACTTCCTGCTTTTGCCCATACACCCCTTTTTGGGCGAGAAAATGCTTCGCAACGACGACAGATGACTGTTACGGTTCGATGAAACTCATTGTATTCCTCGATCACATCCACGCCACCAAGAATATTGAACGAGGGAGGGCGAAGATTCAGACAGGTTGCAGCTTACAGCCAAGCAGGCACTGCTTGACTCGCTCGGTGGCTAAAACCATCTCTGAAAGAAGTCGAAATGCAATGGCCGCACGGATCGACCTGAAAGTCGTCCCCTGCAGAACAGAACTCAATCAAAATCTCCCGGATGATCAGCGGAGGGCGGCGTCGGCACAGCCAGTTCGCTGTGGCCACCTATACCCAGCCGAGCGGTTTCTCGGTTGCCAATTGCAGGCACGTGATCGGTTGCCGCAGCAAGCCCGATTCGCGGCAAGTTGCTCTATATGCATTCAAAATGCCCGCCATTTACGAGAACGGTTTCGTGCCATACACGTAGACTGCCGTCGGAACCAACCCGCTGGTTGAAATCTTTCCAGGCACGCGGGTGGGGTCGGAAGGATTTCGAGCAAAATTTTCCAAGTCGTCGAAGTTTCGCCAATACTGAACCGTCATGACATCGCGCCACCACACCCATTTGCTCCGCGTCCAGCAATCCTTTTGCAGAATTCTGCTGCAGGGCCCTTAACATAGGCGGCATCGCGGTAGCGACAGGAATCCATTGATGTAGCGCCAGAGCTGGTTGATGCGGATGCCGATGAGAAAGACAGCAAAAGAGCCTTCGTAGCGTGCGCTGAAACAACCCGGGAAGATGCGTGCCATAGCCGATAGAGATAACCCAGAGTTGCGAGTAGTTGCGGCGGTTGCAGCACTGATGCCATGATGGCGAAACTCTCGCTGTAGACGGCGGTTTCCGCAAGCATGACTGCAGATCGAAACAAGAGCTATTGGAAAAGCTGGAGCAGTTCGCTGGCTGGCATACTGCTGTACGCGACCGTGCTCGCCACGTCGGCCACCGCCCAGTGTCCGGTCAGCAACCCCGATGACGATCTCCCGCCTCCGTTGCCAACTGTAAACTCTTCTACGCGCACCGGCGAGCCACGAATACCTGAGTCCGGATATCTATCGAACACCTCGTACGCGAGCACATACTTCGGCTTCGTTATCGATCTGCCCATCGAAGTCGATGGACATCGGATCATGATGCCACTCATGCCACCGGGCCAGCATGCCTTGCTGGCGTTGGGGTTTCAGGAGGGCCGGCGATCGGGCACGTTCCTGATCACCGCTTCGGAACCACCTAACCCGCTGCACGAAATGAACGAGGAAGAGCGCAAAGCCGAGTTTCAAGCCTGGGCCAAGAAAGAGCCCAGCCATCAGACCAGGCCGCCCGACTCCTTGATGCGTACTGGGCACTTCTACCACACTTCAAAGCACGTGGGCGACGTCACCACTGTGCAGTATTGGACATTCATCAAGAACTACCTGATTCGCGTGAAGGTTTCGTCTAACGACGCTACCTTCGTGCGCAAAACGAAGGTAGCAATAAACGGCGTGGAGTTCTATTGCGCGCAGGAAGATGGAACGCTGATTAATGAGCAAGGCAAGATTGTTCCTACGCCGGGAGAGGGCTACCAGGGCCCAACGATACCAACCTCGTTGGCAGAGGCGGCATTATCTGACAAACCCGCATTGGAATTCATCGACCGAGGAGAGACTACGAAGGGAACATACCGCAACGACGAGATTGGGCTGGTTTATACCTATCCCGCAGTGTGGGAGGCGGACCACGAGGACCCTATGCCTGCAGCCAAGGACGACACTGCCCAACGCACTTGGGATGTGCTGGAGGCGTGCTCGCTCATGCTCCTGCGGCTCTTTCCGGAAAAGAGCGCGCACGACAAAATGATCACGCTGCGTGCGGTGGATCAAACGTGTCTCGGGCTGCCTGCACCTGTGTCAGCGACCGACCATTTTGGCGCGGAGGAACTGGGTGCGTACTTGCAGATGCTGGGGGCGTTCGGCGAAGTACGATCCAACCGGACCGTCGTGCAGGATGACCGGTTGTTCGCGCTGTACAACGGGGTTGCCGGGGAGCATTCCGGTGAGCACACTCTGGGACAGCGGCGCGTCGAGGAAATGACCATAACGCGACATCGAAAGCTGCTGCTCATTTGGACATGGATCGCACCGTCGCCGGCAGAGCTTAAGGCCATTTCCGCAACAGGCGTAAGCTTCGACGAGGGGGCGCCCATCGAATTGTCCGCCGACGCGGTCGGAAAGCCTTGACCAGTCATATCACGACGCAAGTCTCAGGCGCTATCAAACGCCGTATCCTCTTTGCGCAATCCATGTACGCGCTGGGTGCGCTGCTTTGCATTTTCAGCACGTATCTGAGCATCGCTTTCATCGTGCTGATGCAGTTGCACTATGCCATCGTGCCTCGGTTCAGAGGTCTGCCTTGGGAGTCTCCGAATAAAAAAGAGCCGGAGCGTCAAGCTCCGGCTGCAGGCGAGTAACTCAGGAGAGTTAGGTAGGAGGTCCTGGCGTTACCGTCTGCCAGGACCCTTTTGCGGGCTGATCGCTAAGCTCTACGTTTCCCCCGACGCAAGCCATAGCCGATCAAACTTGCAAAACCAATTCCCACCAAAGTGGGTGTGCCAGGCTCGGGAGTGGAGCTGAGGAGACCTAATTTTGACGCCGAAGGTGTTATAGATGGTCGCCAATCCAGCGCCGTTGTCGCTGACCCAGAACGGACTCTGCGACGAAAACCAGACGCCCCAGGGATTGCCTAGACCGGGATGGGTATAAAACGCCAGTCCCGGAATGTCAGAGACGAGGTTATGCTGCACAAAGCTGCTGCCGGGTGCTGGAGCTGCCTGCAAAGGAGTTGACGTTGTGGCCACCATAAACGCCACCGGTGGCAGCATCCACGTACGAAGGACCCACTTTTCGATTCGCATTAAGCGACCTCGTCAGATTGATCGACCAGCCGAATCTATTTCGGGCCACAGAAGAGGTTGTCACTGGGCTGTAGAAGAGTTGTCAAGAAAGTGTCAAAGGTTGCGGCAGCATGCGCAAACGACGCACAATGTCACGGATTTGTGAACGTACGGTTGACTCACCCATGCAATCGGTATACCTGTTGAACATATTCAAGTGTTTTGAAGGTTGGAACCGTGGTAATGGACAAAGTACTTGCAATCGAGGATGACCCTTCCGTACAGCGGGCGCTCCGCCGCACCTTTGAGACGGCCGGATTCGACATCACGGTGGCGTCCGACGGCTCGTCGGCGATGGACGTCTTCCGCTCGACATCGCCCCGGGTAGTGATTCTCGATCTGCGGTTGCCCGGACGCTCGGGACAGGACATCTGCCGCGAAATTAAGCGCCAATCGCCGACGGTGCCAATTCTCGTCCTCAGCGCCGCCAGCGATATCGTAGACAAAGTGCTACTGCTGGAGCTGGGCGCGGATGACTACGTAACCAAGCCGTTCAGTCCGCGGGAGTTATTGGCGCGAGTGAGGGCGGCTGTGCGGCGACTGAATCAGTCGCCGGAGAAGCGTGAAATCTACAGCTTCGACGACGTGGAAGTGAACTTCACCAAGATGGAGCTCTCCAAAGCGGGCAAACTGGTGCCGATGACGCCGCAGGAATTCAAGATGCTACGCTTCTTTCTGAATAACGAAGAGCGCGTGGTGTCGCGCGCCGAGCTGCTGAATGAAGTCTGGGGCTACAATAGCTACCCAACGACCCGCACTGTCGACACTCATATTTTGCGCCTGCGCCAGAAACTGGAGCGCGATCCGGGCGAACCCGTGCACTTCCGCACGGTCCACGGCACGGGATACAAGTTTGTGCGCTAACCCCAATTCGAGGTAGCGAGGAGACTTCCCATCCGGCTACGGACCAAATTCCTGATTGCAATGCTGCTGATTTCAGCGGGGATGACGGCAGTGTCGTTGCTTATCGTGCAGCGCACTGCGGAGCGGCAGGTGCGGCGCAACCTGCGTGTCGATCTTGCCAATTCGGTGGAAACCTTCCGCAATTTCCAAGCCCAAAGCGCGGAATCACTGTTGCGCTCGGCAGAGCTAATGGCGGACCTGCCTTTGCTGAAGGCGCTCATGACCTTGCCGCATCCGCCGACCATTCAGGATGCGTCAAGCGAATTGTTTCCTCTGTCCGGGGGCGACCTTTTTGCGTTGATCGACCAAAGCGATCGTGTTGTTGGCTTCCATACCCGCTCACCCGGGATCACACTACAGGAAGGGCAGCAGCAAAGAGATGCAAACTCCGGCGTCGATGAATCGCGACAATGGTGGTTCGCCGGCGGTCATCTTTATGAAGTGTTCCTGGCGCCGATTTACTTCGGCCCCGAAGCCAACCACAGCAGATTAGGCACCGTCGCGGTGGGATACGAGATTAACCAGAAGGTGGCCCAGGAGCTGGCACGGGCGGCGTCCGGGCAAGTAGCCGTGGTTTGTGCCGGACAGGAAGTCGCCAGCACGATTGATCCTACTGCCATTGCCACGCTGCAGCGCGCCGTGACAGAGCATTCGTCATCCGAAGACCCCTTCGATGTGAAGCTCGGTAACGAGAGCTTCGTGATGACCTCGTTGCAACTCAATCAGGGACCGCCGCGGGTGACCATCCTGGTCATGAAGTCCTATGACCAGGCAGCGCAATTCCTCGCTCATTTGCGTCAACTGCTGCTCGGCCTGGGATTGGGCGCGGTCATCGTGGGAAGCTTACTCGTGTACGTCATTGCCCGCACCTTCACGCGTCCTTTGGAAAAGCTGGTCGATGGAGTGCGTGCTCTGGGCAAGGGTGATTATGCGTTTCCGCTCACCGGCCAGCGTGAAGGGGAAATTGGTGAACTGACCCGCACTTTCGAAGGTATGAGGGTGAGCTTGCAGGATGCACAGCAGCGGTTGCTGCACTCCGAGCGATTGGCCACCATCGGCACAATGGCCAGCTCCATTTCACATGACCTGCGGCATCCGCTGACGGCGGTGCTAGCCAATGCCGAGTTTCTTGCCGAGCCCGACCTTTCCGCAAAGCAGCGTGAGGAGCTCTACCTGGAAATCCGTGTTGCCGTTCACCGGCTTACCGATTTGATCGATTCGCTGCTCGAGCTCTCGCGACCGGCCGGCGCGCTCAACCTGAACGAGGTTCCTATCGAGCACTCGCTTGGCCGCGCGATGGAGCTGATTCGCGCTCACCCGGAATTCCATGGCGTTTCGGTAAACATCACCTCCAGGGGAGTGCACGAGGCAATCTGCGATACCAAGAAAATGGAACGAGTTTTCTACAATTTGCTGCTGAACTCGTGCCAGGCAGTAAAACCCAACGGCGGTCACGTATCGATCGTGGTTGAGAATGGGCAGCAGAACGTAGATGTTCGCATAATCGACGACGGCCCCGGCCTCAATGCTTCGATTCGCGATCTGGTCTTTCATCCATTCGTAAGCTACGGCAAAGAAAATGGCACAGGACTGGGCCTCACGATTGCGCAGAAGATCGTGCAGGACCACTCCGGACAATTGCAGGTCGAGATGTCGTCTCCGGGACGTACCGTGATGCGAGTCACGCTACCTGCCACGGCAGCCTTGCAGCATGAGCGCACGTGATTCTGAAGCGCGTGCGTGTAGGCGGCAGGGTGTTAACCAAGGCTCCATTACCTTGCGGAGGTGAGGGATGAACCCAGCTCCTGGATCAGCACATGCTGGAATATTGCGCACCGCATTAGTGAGTGCTCTTCTGTTCGCTACAGCCAGCGCGCAACAGACCAAGCCGGATGCAACTCCGGCCAGTCTGAACGAGTCGTTGACGGAGCTGCAAGCGGAAGTCCACGAACTGAAAGGTCTTGTGCAGCAACTGAAACAGGAGACCACTGCCAGTCGTGCGGAGATCACCCGCTTGCGCGAAGAATTGGAAAAGGAACGCGCTGCGGCTGGCGCGAATCCTGCCGCTGGTGCAGTCACCCCGCAGGGCGAGCTCTCACCCGTCGATATCCGCATTGGTCAGCTAGAAGAAGAGCAGCAGTTGCTCACCGGAAAAGTGAACGAGCAGTACCAGACCAAGGTGGAGGCCGCTTCGAAATACCGTATTCGCTTGACCGGCATTGCCCTGTTCAATCTGTTCAGCAATCAGGGGACCGTGGACAACATGGATGTGCCCACCCTCGCCTATCCGCAGAGCGGACTGGCCTCTTCGGGCTCTTTGGGCGGAACCCTGCGGCAATCGATCTTTGGGTTCGAAGTCTTTGGTCCGCAATTGATGGGCGCACGCACCAGCGGCGCAGTCAATTTCGATGTTGGCGGCGGCTTCCCCTGGCTTAACAACGGCGTGAATTCCGGTCTGGTCAGACTTCGCACCGCCACGATGCGACTGGACTGGAAAGATACTGACCTCGTCATGGGCCAGGAACAACTGTTCTTCCAGCCAAACATGCCGACCTCATTCGCTTCGCTGATTGTGCCGGCGCTTTCTTATTCCGGAAATCTGTGGGCGTGGACGCCACAGATCCACGTGGAACACCGCATTGCCGTTACCGAGAAGTCCACCGTCACTCTGCAGGGCGGCATTTTGGACGCACTGACCGGTGAGCCTCCCGCTATTATCTACACCTGGTACCGAGATCCGCAGGCTGGAGAACGTGCCCGGCAACCAGCCTATGCAGCTCGAGTGGGGTACTCGCATCCGTTGTTTGGACGCACCATCACCCTCGGGGCGGCCGGCTATTACAGCCGCGAAAATTGGGGCTACGGCCGCGACGTGAACGGCTGGGCCGGGCTGCTAGATTGGAACCTTCCCCTTAGCGAAAAATTCTTGCTCACAGGATCGTTCTATCGGGGTCAGGCGATTGGCGGTCTCGGGGGCGGCATTGGCCGAAGCGTAATTTTCAGCGGTCCTCCTACGAACGCCTATTCGGATTTGATTCCGATCAATGCCGTAGGAGGCTGGGCACAACTGAAATATAGCGCCAATTCGAAGCTGGAGTTCAATGCAGCCTTTGGGCAGGACAATTCATTCGCTGCCGACATTCGTGCATTTGACCAACCGCAAAGTTACGGCGATCCGACGCTCACTCGGAACCAGGGCTTCTTTGGCAACGTGATTTATCGTCCGCGCTCGGACCTGCTGTTCTCACTCGAGTACCGCAGGTTGAAAACTTTTACGATTTACGATGACAACGCTACTGCCGGACAAGTCAATTTGGGAATGGGGATATTGTTCTGAGCACTTGGAATTCATCTCGTTTTCGCCCCGCATTCGCTGGTCTTATGCTGTTATCTGCGTTGGCGCAGATCACGGCAGCTCAGGGCGTCACGGTGACCGGACGGGTCTCTACCTACGGCTCCAACAACCCGCCAGGGTTTATTTCTGCGGTAGTGTGGCTCTCCCCCGCATCTCCTGATCCCTCGGCACTAACTCCTGTGCGCACGACTCTGCGGCAGAAGAACAAGGCGTTCGAACCACACCTACTGGCCGTTCCCAAGGGTTCGATCGTCGACTTCCCCAACCTTGATCCCTGGTTCCACAACGTATTCTCGCTGTTTAACGGCAAAAAGTTCGACTTAGGTCTATACGAGGCCGGGACCTCGCGCACCGTGCACTTCGACCGCGAAGGAGTGTCCTACATCTTCTGCAATATTCATCCTGAGATGAGCGCAGTGGTGGTCGTCGTCGCCAGTCCGTACTATGCGGTTGCAACCAAGACGGGCGATTTCTCGATCGCCGCAGTGCCGCCCGGGCGATACGAGCTGCACGTCTGGAGCGAAAATTCACTGCCGGAAACGCTTGCAGGATTGTCGCGGGAGGTGGAAGTCAGCGGCACCACGCTATCGCTGGGAACGCTGCGCGTACGCGAAGTCGAGACCGCCCGCGCACAACACAAGAACAAGTACGGACAGGACTACGAGCCGCCTTCTGCCAGCAATCCGGTCTACACGCAGCCGTAGGCCTGTGGTTTGTTCTTTCAATGCTGCTGGTAAGATTGTCTTTCCATTGCGAAAACTTATCTCAGGGGCTAAGAAATTCCGCTTCGCGCAGTCGTCTAAAACCGCGTTCCTTCCACAATCGCCAGGTCGTTGATGCGGGGGTCGATCTCGGTGCGTCCGCAGGCGTATGGTTGGCCGTCAGGGCCGAATTTGCAACCATACAAGCCGGCCAGCGGAGCTTGGCATTGCCCGAGCTGAAGATCCACCATCCACCAACCGGAACCCGGGGGTTTGCTGAGAAAGTTCTTCTTGCCGTAAATGGCGATGAGGATGCCGCCATCGATTGTCTTGCCATGCGTGCAGCGCAGGGTCATCTGCGAATACGCGTACAGAATTCTCGACGACCCATCCCACAGCATGTCGGCGTTCGACACCACTCCGGTCCCGGATAGATCCACGGCCTCAGTCCAGAACGAATTTTTCGAATTGCCGGTATCTATAGCGGTCTTGCTACTACCAATGACTGCCTTCTTGGTGGAATTCGTCGCGCCCTTTCCCGGACTGGGCGACTGATAGCGCGCTTGTAACTCCGGTCCGGGCTGAAAAGTCACCGGGCCGGCTGCCACTTGTGCCGCAACGGAAATGGAAACCAATACCATGAAGGAAAGTACAGCTAAATGAGGCAGAGTTCTTTTCATGAGTGTTCGCAGGTCGCCGCAATACGATATCACTTGGACTGAATTCCCATTTCCCGCCCGAGACGGATTAGATCGGTGCGAAAGTCAGAAAGCGCCTTTTCAAGATTGGCGGCGCCGGTGGCTAGCTCGTCAGGAATAGTCTTCCCTGGCTCCATCAGTTGCTGGACCCTCTTGGCATCGCGCGTCACGAAGGAATACGACTTGTGCAGCCGCTTGGTAAGCTTCTTCAATTCCTTTTCCTGATACTTCGTGAACGAAGCCATCAACCGCCTGTTGTAGTGTTCTACATCATCCAGCGAGTCGCGCAGTTGCAGCGACATCGCATTGATGGTGCCTATATTGCTGGTTGCAACTTTGGGCTGTTGCAACTGGCGGGACTCCTGCAGGATGGCGTCAGTGCTCTCGATGGCGGAATTGAAGTAGCCTACCTGATCGGGTCGTGCCTGCAAGGCAATCATGCGGCTGAACGTTTCCAGTTCGGGGCTTACCGCACCCGACGGCGCCGGCTCGGTCGCAGGCTTGCTGGACTGCGGCCGCTCGGGCAACTGTCCGCAGGCTGCTATCGAAATCGGAATGAAAGTGACGGCAATAGCCGCACACAAGTGGCGGATCATGGGACGTCCTCGACTGGCACGACAGTAGGAGCCATGTTAGCTGAATTCGAAATGGCGAGGTTCCGAATATAAGCGCGAGTACGAAGCCTATTCACGCCTTCCGCGTAAGATGACCCGCAAGATCCTCAGTCTTTTCTAATCCAAGAATGAGCCTGAAGGGGAAGGGTGCAGGCGGCGAGGAAGGCTCCTTTCGGAAATAGGTTTTTAGAATATATAGCAGTAGCCGGGCGGTGGGAATGTGG
>Ga0182041_10000257_pt1 | contig 24346 bp, 19 predicted proteins | sample flu12Cox44000178_FD_125967 | JGI IMG/M metagenome (GOLD analysis project Ga0182041, IMG submission 125967) | Lab enrichment of tropical soil microbial communities from Luquillo Experimental Forest, Puerto Rico - flux8day.12C.oxic.44.000.178 | ecosystem: Environmental > Terrestrial > Soil >...
GTTGGCGTCCTTCGCGGCGAGATTCACGATGCAATGCGGGTTGACGAACTGGAATTCGGTCACCGTGCCGGTGACGGTCACCTGGACGCTGTTGTCATACGCCGCCTGGCCGTGATGTGCAAGCGTCGGCGTGCGCGCCACGAAGAACACGACGACAAACGCCAGGATGGCAAATCGCTTGGTCATGGGTACGGTCTCATCCCTCCGCCCTCAGAACATCAGCCTCAAGCCGAAGCGCATCGAGCGCTGGTCGGGCGGACCTCCGTTGCTGTCGAGCACGGCGACGATCTGTCCAAACGTCGACGAGCCGTACGAGGCGTTCGGGCGCTCGAAATGCGGTTTGTTCAACACGTTGAAGACGTCGACGCGAAACTCACCCTTGATCCCGTGCGGGAACGACAGCAGCTTGGCGAGCGTGCCGTCCACATTGACGTACTTGGGGCCGTCGAGCACGCCGTTGCGCGGCGCGTTGCCCCAGGTGTTGGGGGCCGGGGCCGAGAAGACCGACGGGGACGTGTCGAACCAGAGCTGCCCGGGGCCTGCGTTGCCGTAAACGGTCGGCGTGCCGGTGATGTTCGGCCGCTGCGTGTTGCCCGGGGCGTGCAGGTTGTCACCAGGCGCGGTGAAATTGATCGGCAGGCCCGACTGCGCCGTGAAGAAGCCACCGACCTGCCAATCGCCGAGCACGTGACTCATGGCCCCCTCGCGCAGCCACCGGCGATCTGGTCCAACGGGAATCTGATAAAGGAAGCTCACGTTGAGGCTGTGGAGGCGGTCCTGGTCAGTGCGCGCCCAGCTCCTCTGAAGGTCGGCCGGCGTCGGGATCCCGCTGTTGCTGTCGCCCGTGTTGTAACTCCAGCCGCGCGCCAACGTGTACGACGTCGTCACGAGCACGCCGTTCGAGAACCGCCGATCCAGCTTCACCTGGAGCGAGTTGTATTTTTCCTTCAGCGGGACCCAATCGGTGACGTCCGCGGTCTTGCCAAAGGGGATGAACAGCGGCCGATAGAGGTTGGTGTTGGTGGCCGGCGCGCCGATCTGCGCGGCGGCGTTCTCGGGGTATTGCGTCTGGACGCTATTGCTGTAGTTCCCGACATAGGCGACGTCCAGCGTGAACCGTCCGGGCAACTCCCGCTGGACGGCGACGTTGTAGGTATGCAGCGACCCTTCATGCATGTCCGGGCGGACGCTGAAGAAGGACTGGCTCGTCAGCGCTTTCGTGCTGGCGTCGATGATGCCGTTGGCCGGAATGGTGGCCAAGGAGGTCGCGGGGAACCCCGCCTTCATCGATCCCGCGGGCTGATAGGAATTGATGGCCTGCGCGGTGTAGTTCTGCTTCACGGGATTGTTGTAGATGTAGCTGTTGTCGGGAAACGGCAGCGTGCTCAGTCCGTAGCCGGCGCGCACAACCATCTTGTCGTTCACCCGGTAGGAGGCTCCGGCGCGCGGCGCGAAGTTCTTCCAATAGCTCTGCACTCCCGTGCTTCCCGACACGTTGCCGTACCCAGCGACCTGCAACGTATTGGTCGCCTTGTCGTAGTTCGACAAACCGCCCTGGTCGACCAGGCCGATGAACGGTGTGTAGTACTCGTGCCGCAGCCCCAGATCGACCGTCAGATTCTTGGTGACTTCCCACTTGTCCTGGATGAAGGTGAAGAACGCCCAGAAGCGGACGCCCGGATCCGTCACCTTGAGATCGCGGTGGACGACATTGGGGAGGTCGAGCAGAAACGATGCGAACAGGTTCGCAAAGCCGTTTTGGGACGCGTTGTCGCTCGGCAGCGCCGTCTGCCCGGCCCGGAATTGAAAGTCGCCACGAGGTCCGCCGTTGTCCTGAGTCTGGAGCAGGAAGTCGCGCGTGTGGCGGAAGTCCTCGCCGAACTTGATCGTGTGGTTGGCCTTGAGCTTGGTGAAGACCGTGGCGACCTCTACGGTCCGCTCCGAGCGATCCCAGGGCAGGCTGGCGGAGAACCCGACGAGGGGATTTCCACTCGCACTCGAGTTGTTCCAGCCGCTTGCATTGAAGTCGATCCGGGTCATGCCGCTCGTCCACTGGTCGAGGTTCGCGCCGGGGATGCCGATGTCCTTGGCGGTCGTCAGGCCGTCACCGGGGGAGACCGCGGTATTGTGGAAGTAGTTCATGCCGGCGCGCGCCTCCATCACGAGCGTGTTGCTCCACGTGCGCGTGTAGTTGACGCCGGTGCTGTAGGTGGTATCGGTGCCGGTGCCGGAAAAGTCCTTGCCGCCGCCGCCGTAGATCCCATAAACGGGCGGGTCGGTCTGACTGGGGCGGAGAAAGCTTACCCGCCCGGAGAGCTGATCGCTCTGGCTGATCTGGAAGTTGATTTTCGTATCGAAGGAGTCATTGCTTTTCAGCCTGACGTAATCCTGCTGGAAGTTCGCCTGGCCGATCGGGGCGGCAATGTTCGGCGCCGGAATGTTCGCGAGAATCGCCGCGGCGATCGGGCTGATGCGATTGGCCGGCGACCATTGGTCCGTCACCGGGTTGTACATCTGGTTGATGTTGTTGTTGGGAAACGCCAACCGGCCCGAGCCGTCCAGATTTCCTGTCATGGGATCATAGATTTTCGTCGAGGCCCCGCTGAAGTCGCCGGTCCGGAACGCCGTGGGCGGAATCGTCGCGCGCGTGGTGCGACCGGCGTGGTCCAGGATGTGCTGGTAGTCGCCGAAGAAGAACAGCTTGTTCTTTTGAATAGGCCCGCCGAGCGTGAACCCGGTCTGCAAGTACTCCGTCGGCGGGTCCGTGTGGGTGAAGTAACCGGCGGAAGTGGTCTTCTCGTTGTTGCCGAACACGAAGACGCTCCCTTTGAGGTCGTTGGTCCCGGATTTGAGCGTCACGTTCGTGATCGCGCCGCCCGCGCGCCCGAACTCGGCGTCATACGCCGTGGTCGTGACGTTCACCGTCTCGATCGCCTCGGCCGACGGGATGAGCGTCGTCAGCAACCCAGTGCGGTGGTTGTCGTCGATGCCTTCGATCTGCACGTTGTTCGCGAGGCGCGACTGGCCGTTGACGTTGCTCGAGAGGCTGTCCTGGGCGTTGAAGAATTCCGAGTGCGGCCGCGCGGGGCGCGTCGCGCCAGGGACGGTAATCAACATCCCCTGGAAGTTGCGGTTGTAGGCGAGCGGCACTTCCTGCAGATGAACGCTCTCGATGATTCGGCCCGTGTCCGCTCGGTCGGTCTGCAAGAGCGGCGTCGCGCCGATAACGGTCACCGACTCTTCGAGCGCGCCGACGTCCATCTTGAGATCGACGCGCACGGTGGCGTTGACCGGCACCTCGACGCCGTCGCGAATCGTCCGCTTGAAGCCGGAGAGCTCGGACGCCACTCGATACGTGCCGTCCTTGAGGTTGGAAAAGATGTAGTACCCCGACTCGTTCGCGGTCGTGGAGTACGAGATATTCGTGCTCACCTCGGTGATCGTCACGTTGACGCCCGGCAACGGCAGGCCTGAGGCGTCCACGACGTTGCCGAGCAGAGAACCCTTCACCGCCTGGGCGGCGGCGGGCGGCGGAGCGAGCAGAGCCAGAGCGGCGATCGGTACGCACATGCACCCGACGGCGGACACGCGCCTCAACAGACAGCCCATCGGATCCCTCCATCCTCAGCTATCAGCACTCAGCTGCCAGCAATCAGCTGTCAACTGTCGAGCGGCGGCCTTGCAATTACGACGCTTGTGCGCGTTGCAACAAATCTTTCAACCCAGCCATGCTCTCGCGCGTCGACGCTTCCGGCGTTCCGGCGCCGCGCCAATGGGTCTCGAGCGAGAGCGACCCGGTATAGCCGTCCCTGTGGAGCGCGCGCAACTGCCCCACCCAATCGATGGTGCCGCTCCCCATGGCTGCCCACTCAGTCTTGCCGCTCGGTCCCGATTTGGCGGGAACCACGTCCTTGCAGTGCATATGGCCAATGCGATCCTTGGGGAGCTTCGCGTAGCCGTCCGGATAGGGCTTCTCGCCACGGGCGGCCGCGTTGCCGGGATCCCAGTTCAGCATCAGCGACTTCTCTCGGATGGCCCCGAGCAGCCGGCCTGCCTCAGCCCCGGTTGCCGTATTGCACGCCAGCTCGTTCTCGAGGTTCAGCGTGATCCCCTTCTTGCCCACTTTGATCGCCGCCTGGCGGACGCGATCGTCAATCGCCTCTCGAAACGGGGCCTGGTCCTCGAGTCTCCAGAAATCGAAGACACGAACGTAGGGCGTCTTGAAGGCTTTCGCGAGCTCGACCGCGCGTTCAATCAGCTCGTCCTGCTGGGCGTCGGTGAAGTCGGCACCAAACTCAGGTTTCTTCGGGCTGAACGGCGACTTCGGCGCGCCGGGCCAATCGGTCTTGAAGACCGGCGACGCAATCTCGGAGACCTCGAGGTTGAAGCGTTGCAGGATGGCTTGGGCTTCGGCGATGTCGTGCGAATCCCATGTGATGACGTTCTTGTTGTGCATGGCGCGCAGCTCGACCCGGCGAAGACCGAAGTCGCGCGCGGCCACCTCACAGGCGTGGGCGAAGTCCTGCGAGATCTCGTCAGTGAGGACAGAAAGGTTGAAGGCACTGGTGGGGGTAGCGCCGGCCGCCCCCGTGACCGAGGCCGAGCGCGAAGCGAAGGCCGCTCCGGCGGCTGCCGCGCCCAGCCCGGCCATGAACTCGCGACGTGAAGGCATCTCGACCTCCCAGCCAGTCTGATATGACGGTAAAAGTCAGGCGTGTAACCGTTATCATTCCGAGGTTCGGGCGTCAAGTGGCAACGTGGGGGGTGTCAGCGCGGGCGGGCTAGGTGCGTGGGCGCCAGCCCGGGCCGCGGACGACCCGTCCCGGCATCGCCCCGGTGTGCTCCCCGTCCTTCAGGACCTGTATGCCGTTGACCCAGACGTGCCGCACCCCCGTTGAGTACTGGTGGGGCTGCTGATATGTCGCGCGATCCGCGATGGTCTTCGGATCGAAGACCACGACGTCGGCGAACTGGCCCGCGACGAGCCGGCCCCGGTCTCTGATCCGCAGCGTGTCGGCCGGCAGAGACGTCAGCTTCCGGATCGCCTCCTGGAGCGGGATGGCGCGCTCGTCGCGCACGTACTTGCCCAGGAGCCGCGCGAAGTTGCCGTAGGCGCGCGGATGCGTGCTCGTCTTGAGAAACACCCCCTCGGCAGCCATTGAGGATGCATCGGATCCGTAGCTGACCCAGGGGAGCTGAACCTGCCGTTTGACGTTGTCTTCGGACATCAGGAAGTACACGACCTGCACGCGGCTGCCGTCTTCGACAACGAGATCCATGGCAGCGTCCTGCAGCGATGTTCCGCGCAGCGTCGCGACTTCTCCCAGGGTCTTGCCCATGTATTGGCGGAGGGCTTCGTTCTTGAACCCCACGAGCAGCGCGCCATCGCCGCCGGCCGCCAACAGCAGATTCTCCCAATCGTCGCTCGACGTCGTCATCTCGCGGCTGAGGCGATCGCGGACTTTGGGGTCCTGCAGGCGCTTGGCCCACGCGTCGTAGCCGCCTTCCTGAACCCACGGGGGCATCGAGGCGTCGAGGCCCGTCGAGCCGGCGGTGTACGTATACATGTCGGCGGTAATCTCGAGGCCCTCCCTGCGCGCGGCTTCGACCTTCGCGATGGCATCGCCGAGCTTGTTCCAGTTCGACTGGCCCGCGGCTTTCAGGTGGTAGATTTCCGCGCGGATGTGCGCCTGCCGCGCGATGGTCAGGGTCTCATCAATCGCGTCGAGCAGGCGATTGCCCTCGCTGCGCATGTGGGAGATGTACATCCCGCCTGATTGGGACGCGACCTTCGCAAGCTCGACGAGCTCGGCCGTCCTCGCGAACACGGCCGGCGTGTAGATGAGCGCCGTTGTTACGCCCATCGCGCCTTCGCTCATCGCACGGCGGACGTCCGCGCGCATCCGATCGAGCTCCGCTGGGGTCGGCGGGCGGTTGTCGTAGCCGATCTCGTTGGCCCGGATTGTCGACGCGCTGACGAACGACGCGACGTTGGTCGAGACGCCGCGAGCGACCAGCATGTCCAAGTACTCGCCGAGCGTCGTCCATGTGATGTCGAACTTGATGTCGCCCTGACGGGCTTTCATGTCCCGCTTCATCTGATCGCTGAGCGGGCCCATCGAGCTCTCGCCGAAGACGGCGAGCGTCACGCCCTGCCGGATCCCGCTCTGAGACCGGCCATCGGCGATGAGGGCCGTCTCTGAGTGGTTCAACATGTCGATGAATCCCGGAGCGACGGCGAGACCGGACGCGTCCACCTCCTGGCGGCCCCGCGCGCGCCCAAGAGCGCCGATGGCGGCGATCTGGTCGCCGCGGATGCCGACGTCCTCGACAGTGCCTGGCACGCCCGTGCCGTCGTAGACGGTTCCGTGGCGAATCACGACGTCGTACTGGGGCGCTACGGCGCACGAGGCGGTGAAGAGCGCAACCGCTGCTGTGACAAGTGTGACGACACCGCAGATTGCGGATCGCGGATCACGGATTGCGGATGGCATCGCGGATCGCGTGCGCGCCCGAGACTTCATGGTCGGCTAAGAGCATATCGCGGCCACAACGTGACGCATATGCGTTATGTTTGACACTGATCAACTGGTCGAGATTCGAGGTCATCGCATGCGTGCATTCGTCGTCGGGCTCGTCGCCGTCTCAGCTGCGCTCGGCGCTTCCTGTCACCGCGAGCCGGCGCCCGAACCCTACACCCCGGGCCTCGGCGAAATCATGAGTCTTCAGCAGATGCGTCACGCCAAACTCTGGCTGGCAGGACAGGCGGAAAACTGGGAGCTGGCAGCGTACGAGCTCGACGAGCTCGGCGAGGGGTTCGACGATGTGGTCAAGTTCCACCCGACGCACAAAGACTCGCCGGTCGCGCCGAAGGACGCGATCCCCCGGATCGTGACCCAACCGCTCAAGGAGGTGCGGGCCGCAGTCGAGAAGAAGGATCCCCATGCATTCAGCGAAGCGTTCGGGGCGCTGACGGCGTCCTGCAACAGCTGCCACCAGGCCACGAATTTCGGGTTCAACCGGGTTCAAATTCCCACGAGCAATCCGTATTCGAACCAGGTCTTCGCGCCAGCCCGACCCTGATGCCGACAGCGCCCGTCCTGGATCGCCGCCGGCTGCGAGTGCTCCCCCAGACGTTCGCCGGCTTCTGGCCGATCGAACGTCCTGCGTGGTGGTCCGACGCCATCGTCCTCATCGGGATCGTGGTCCTCCTGTACGGCTGCGTGCGTCTTGCCGTCGGCGCGCCCAAGATTATCCGTGGCCGAGGTATCTCGTTGTCGCCGGCGGTGCTGCCCTACTACGCCGCGCTGTCGCTCGCTCGGATGACGGCGGCGTATGTGCTCTCGATCGCGTTCACGCTGGTCTATGGGTACAAGGCCGCGTTCGACCGCCGGGCCTCACGTGTGCTCCTCCCGCTGCTCGACGTGCTGCAGAGCGTCCCGATTCTGTCGTTTTTGCCGGTGGTCCTCCTCAGCCTCACGGCGCTCTTGCCGCAGGCGCTTGCGGCGGAGCTGGCGGCAATCATCCTGATCTTCACGAGCCAGGTCTGGAACTTGACGTTCGCGTGGTACCAATCGCTGCGGACGGTCCCGCGCGACCTGCGCGAGGCCGGCCGCGTCTTCCAGCTGCGCGGCCTCCTCCGACTCACCACGATCGAGCTCCCGTTCGCCGCCATCGGATTGATCTGGAACAGCATGATGAGCTGGGCCGGCGGCTGGTTCTTTCTCATGGCGGCGGAGATCTTCACGGTCGGCCAGCGCGACTTCCGCTTGCCGGGCCTGGGCGCGTACCTCAGTCAAGCGGCCGCCGCCGGCGACGGGCGCGCGGTCGGCTACGGCGTGACGATGCTGATTCTCGTCATCGTGGTTCTGGACCAGCTGGTGTGGCGCCCGCTCCTCGCCTGGGCCGATCGCTTCAAGGTGGAACTAGTCGAGAGTGCTGAGCCGCCGAGCTCGTGGTTCTACAACGTGCTTCTCGACTCGAAAATCTTCGCGGCGTTCCGGGCTCGGCTCCATCGTTGGCTCGAGACGATCTCCGAACGCACGCGAGCCGACGGCGTTCCGGCACAGGGGGGCCTTCGACGGACCCATCCGGGACGGCTCCTGTCGCTCGTTTGGGCCAACAGCGGCCTCCTTTTCGGTGTTTTTCTGTTGTACGGCGTCGTGCGCGCCGCGATGATGCTCACCGGCGTCCACGTGGCCGAGTGGGGGCAAATCGTCGTCGGGACCGCGGCCACGTTCATGCGCGTAACAGCCGCGCTTGCGTTCACTCTCGCGTGGACGATACCGCTCGGCGTGGCGATCGGCTTCAACTCCAGGCTGGCGCGCTGGTGCCAGCCGATCGTGCAGATTGCGGCATCCGTGCCTGCCACGGCGCTCTTCCCGGTGCTCCTGGTGGCCATGCTGCGGGTGGCCGGTGGGATGAACCTCGCCGCCATTGTGCTGATGCTGATGGGCACCCAGTGGTATGTTCTGTTCAACGTCATTGCCGGCGCCACGGCCATTCCTCAAGACCTTAAGTACAGCAGCGCGCTCCTCGGGATGGGCCGGGCCGATCGTTGGCGCACCCTGATTCTGCCGTCGCTCTTCCCGTATCTCGTGACCGGCGCGATCACCGCGACGGGCGGGGCGTGGAACGCGAGCATCGTGGCGGAGTACAGCACGTTCGGGGGACGCACGGTACAAACGACGGGGCTCGGCGCGCTCATCTCGCACGCCACGGCCGAGGGGGCGTATCCGCTGCTCCTGGCTGCAACGCTGACGATGATCCTGATCGTCACGCTGCTCAATCGCCTGGTGTGGCGGCGGCTGTACAGCCTGGCTGAAGAGCGCTTTCGGATGGAGTGACCATGGGGGCAATTGGGTCGGGTGGGTCAAGTGGGTCGGGTGGGACAGGGTCACGTGGGCCGAGCGAGCTCGTGCGTGTGGATCATGTAAGCCAGATCTACACGACTGGCGATCACGAGTTCATGGCCATTCAGGACGTCAGCTTGTCGCTCGCCGAAGGGGAGTTCGTCGCTCTGCTCGGGCCGTCCGGCTGCGGCAAGAGCACGCTCCTCCGGATGATCACGGGGCTCCAGCGGCCGACTCAGGGGCGAGTGCTCTACCGCGGAGCCGAGCTCAGGGGCGTCAATCCGCATGCGACGATCGTTTTTCAAAGCTTCGCGTTGTTCCCCTGGCTGACGGTCGAAGAGAACGTCGAGGTCGCGCTCAAAGCGCGTGGGATCGCGCCGCGTCTCCGCCCCACGCGCGCCGTCGATCTGCTCGACCGGGTCGGCCTCGACGGGTTCGAGAACGCCTATCCGCGCGAGTTGTCGGGCGGGATGCGCCAGAAAGTGGGCTTCGCGCGAGCGATGGCCGTCGAGCCGGAGCTGCTCTGCCTGGACGAGCCGTTTTCCGCGCTCGACGTGCTGAGCGCGGAGGCGCTTCGCGGCGAGCTGCTCGAGTTGTGGACGACCGGCAAGATTCCGACGAAGGCCATCCTGATGGTCACGCACAACATCGAAGAAGCGGTCCTCATGGGGGACCGCATCGTCGTGATGGAAAAGGATCCGGGCCGCGTCATCGCCGAAGTCCCCGTGGGGCTGTCGCAACCACGGCACAAGAAATCGTCGGAGTGCCAATCGGTCGTCGACCACGTATACGGGCTGCTCGCCGGGCAGACGCAGAGTGAGCCCGAGGAGCTCGGCACGGCCCCGGGCGAGCCTGGCCGGACGCGCGGGCTTCCGCACGTGACGGTCAACGAGATCGCGGGGTTTTTGGAGCACCTCGAGAATTTGCGAACGCCGGGCGCCGACATCTTCCGCCTGGCGGGAGAGCTGCACATGGACTCGGACCGCGTGCTGGAACTGGCGGAAGCGGCCGAGCGTCTGGGCTTCGTCGTCGTCGGCCAGGGCGACATCACGGTGACGCCGCTCGGCGAGACGTTCGCCGAAGCGAGCATTCAGGCGCGCAAAGAGATTTTCGCCACGCGGATCAGGCGCGTGCCGATCGTCAACTGGCTGCTGACCATGCTGAAGGCGTCCGATCGGCACCAGCTGGAAGCCGACGTCGTCGAATCAGCGCTGGGGCTCGACTTCCCGCCGCAGGAGGCGGAACAGCAGCTGGCGACGGCGATTGACTGGGGACGGTATGCCGAGGTGATTGCATATGATCACAGCATCGGAACGATTTACCTGGAGGCCGAGGCCAGATAAACGTAGAACGTGATGCGCCAACAGGAGCACACGCATTCGGCGGGACGGCACGGACACGCGCACGGCCATGAGCACTCGGCGAAGGGTGTCTCGGGCCGCACGATGGGCGCGGCGGTAACGCTGACCGTGGCGTTCGTCGTCGCTGAGGCGATCAGCGGGTGGCTGGGGGGCAGTCTTGCGCTGCTCTCCGATGCCGGACATAACCTGGCCGACGCAGCGGCCCTTGGCTTCAGCTGGTATGCGCTGTGGATCGCGGCAAAGCCTTCGCACCACGGCATGACGTACGGCTACCACCGCGTCGGCATTCTCGCCGCGCTGACCAACGGGTTGTCGCTCGTCGCGATCGCGGGCCTCATCGTCTGGGAGGCGGTGGGTCGCATTCGCCATCCCGAGCCGGCCAACGGCGGTGTCATGATCGCGGTGGCGCTGGCGGCGATTGTGATGAATGTCGTGATCAGCGCATGGCTGCATGGGAAAACGACAGACGATGTGAACGTGCGGAGCGCATATCTTCACATGGTCGGCGATGCGGTCTCGGCGTTGGGGGTCGTGGTGGCAGGCGTGGTCGTTGTGATGACGGGTGCGATGATGGCGGATCCCGTCGTCTCGCTGATGATCGCGGGTCTGATTCTCTGGAGCAGTTGGGGAGTGCTGCGCGAGTGCGCGACGGTGCTCCTCGAGGGGACGCCGCTCGGCACGGACATGCCGGCGGTCATCGAGGCCATCCGGAACGTGACTGGGGTCCTGGACGTTCACGACTTGCACGTGTGGACGGTCGGCCCCGGCGTCGTGGCGTGCAGCTGTCACATCGTCGTCGCGGAGCAGAGCGTCAGGGAGGGGCAGCAAGTGTTGCGGGCCGTGGTGCGGGACATCGAGCACCGCTTCAGAATCACGCACACGACCGTGCAGGTCGAGGTCGAGGGGTGTGAGCCGAACGACATGTACTGTATCGGGGAGCGGATGCGGGACGGGCGGCGCTAGGGATCATTACGTCAGGGGATTTGGGTATTTGTGGAGGCACACATGATCCTGAAGAAATCGATCGTGTCCGGCGGGCTCGTGGCCGGGACGCTGGCCGCGCTGCTGGTGCTTTCGATGACTCGTTTGCTTTCGCCGGATTTCGTCCTGCTCGCCCAGTCCCTGAACTGCAACCTGTCGCAGTACACGCCGGCACCGGGCTTGACGGCCGCAGTTGAGCGGGACTCGCTCCTCGTGTCATGGACCGGCCAGAACGGGACCGACTTGCGCGCCCGGTTCGCGATCGACGGCGGCCAGCCGGTTGTTCGGGAGCTGTCGGTCAGGAAAGCCGGTGGGCCGTGGGCGGCGCTCGGCAGGAATCTCGCGCCGGAATATCACGTCGTCAGCGGCGTTCGCCGCATGGCCGACGATCAGGCGAACCCGCTGCGAGCGGCGGGCATCGAGCTGACCCAGGATGTGATCGACAAGCACCGGTGGTACGCATTCTGGGACGCGCCGCTGGTGATGCCGGGCTCGCAGGAAATGAAGGACGAAGCCGCATGGCGGCGGTCGCAACAGCAGCAACCCGCGTCAGGCGGTGATCCGCTTGTCCCAAACCGGACGCTGGGTCCTCCGCGCGCGCCGTCGGAGATACGCCGTGCCGACTCGTCGTTCCACACCGCGTCGTGCACCGTGAAGACTGACGGCGCGAGCCTCATCGTGACGTTCCCCGGATTGTCGATGGGGATCTTCTCGGGCGATCTCCAATTCACGGTCTACCGGGGCACCAACCTGGTGCGAATGGATGCCGCGGCGAAGACGACCGAAGAGTGGGTCGCCTACAAGTACGACGCCGGGCTGAAAGGGCTCTCGACCGACATCACGCCGCGCGTCATCTGGCGCGACACCGGCGGGCATCCGCAGCATCAGGAGTTCGGCGGCGTCATCAACCCGACGCTGGCGCGAGTGAAGGCGCAGAATCGACTCATCATCGCCGAAGCCCGGGGCGGCGCGCTCGCGGCGTTCCCTCCGCCGCATACCTTCTTTTTCACGCGCGAGAAGGACACGAACCTCGGCTACGTGTGGTATCGCAAGGACGCCGAGCGCAGCTTCGGCGTGGGCATCGGTATGCCCGAGCGGGAGGAGGAGCCGCGATACGTCCAGAATTTTGCGCTGTACAATGCGCCGCCGGGAACGGTGCAGAAGATGGGGGTGTATTTCTACGCGACCCCCGATGCCGGCGAACCGACCCGCCAGGCCGTGCTGGCGTTCACGCACGGCGACGCGTTCAAGCCGATCCCGGGCTACAAGACATTTGTCAACCACTTCCATCTCGACTTCACCGGGCGGCAGCGCGCGTCGGGATCGCTCGACACAGCGTTCCAGGATCTGGCGGCGATAAAGGCGCTTGGCCTGAATGTCATCGGCCTGAGCGATTTCCACTTCGAGCTGCATGCCAGCGACGCCGGTCAGCTGCGCCTGGCCGATCAGAAGGACTACTTCGAAGCCGCGCGCCGCGCGTCGGACACGGACTTCCTGGTCCTGCCTTGGGAAGAGCCGAGCGTGTACTTCGGCGGGCATTACAACATCGTCTGGCCGAAGGACGTGTACTGGACGAAGGTGCGGCAGCCAGGGCAGGCGTTCGTCGAGGAGGTGCCGGGCTACGGCAGGGTGTATCACACGGGGAGCGCCGCCGATGTGCAGGCCATGATGGACGCCGAGGGCGCGTACTGGTATCACGCGCATCCACGCACCAAGAACACAGCCGGCTATCCAGACTTGATCTTCGACAAGCCGTTCGCGAAAAACGATCGCTATCTGGGCGTCGCATTCAAGCCGGGCATGGGGCAGGACAACTCGGAGGTGCGGATGTGCGACTTCCGCTGCTTCGATGCGATCGACACGATGAACACGATGTACGCCGCTCTGGGCATCAAACCCAAGTACGTCATCGCGGACATCGATACTTACCGGAAGGGACCCGAGGACGACCTCTACCCGAACTTCCCGGTCAACTATCTGAAGATCGAGAAAACGCCCGGGCCGAACGACGACTACAGCCCGATCCTGAAATCGCTTCGCGACGGCAACTTCTTCACGACGACGGGCGAGATTCTGATCAGGGACTACAGTGTTGCGGGCACCGGCGCGCGGCGGACGATCACGGCCGACGTCGAGTGGACCTTCCCTCTGAACTTCGTCGAAGTGGTGTGGAGCGACGGCAAGAAGGTCGATCGCCAGACGATCTCCGCCTCGGAACTCGGACCGTTCGCCACGAAGCGCTTCGCGATTCCGTTCGACGCCAGCGGCAAGGTGTGGGTGCGGTTTGCCGTCTGGGACTCGGCCGGAAACGGCGCGTTCGTTCAGCCCGTGTGGCTGCGGACGACGCCGCCGGAAACGACGAGATCGAGATGACCCGCTCCCGGCAAGGCCTTCATGCGACCCCTTCGGTATTCCATCAACGTCACGTTGGACGGGTGCTGCGATCATCGAGCAGTGTCCCCGGACGAAGACCTGTTTCGTCACGTGGTCGAGAACCTCGAGCAGGCCGATGCCCTCCTCTTTGGCCGGGTGACTTACGAAATGATGGAGGCAGCGTGGCGGCCACCGGCGCGGCCGGGAGCGAGGCCTGATTGGATGGAACCCTTCGCCCGGACGATCGACGCGGCAAAGAAGTACGTCGTGTCGAGCACCCTGGACCGCGTCGATTGGAATGCGGAGCTCGTGCGCGGGGATCTAGGGAAGGCCGTTCAACAGCTCAAGCAGGAGTCGGGTAAGGGACTGTTCGTGGGAGGCGTGACGCTCCCGCTGGCGTTGGCGGAGCTGGGATTGATCGATGAGTACGAGTTCGTGGTGCAGCCCAGGCTGGCGGGCCACGGGCCGACCTTGTTCGCGGGGCTATCGAAGCCTGTCGACTTGAGGCTCGTGAGCCGGCTGGAGTTCGGCTCGGGGGTGGTGGCGATGCGGTACGAGCCGAGAAGGTAGCAGATCGAGTAGGAGTGCCGCAGCCGGCCATGCGGACTGGCAATCGTGACAGGCCCGAAAAGCTACCTTATCGGCAATGATTGGGTTTGCACGAAACGCGATCGCGTTGTTCCTCAAGCCGTCCTGTTCGCCGTGGGGTGATCATGAGAACGGATCATGAGTGGCTGGCTGCTGAACTCCACCACCGTGGTGTCTCGCGGCGCGAATTCATGGGATTCTGTGCGACGATGGCCGCGGCGCTCTCGCTGCCCGATGCCGCAGCCGCGCAAATCGCGCGAGCCGTGCAGCGCGCGGAAAAACCCATCCTCCTCTGGCTGGAATTCCAGGATTGCGCCGGGAACACCGAGTCGTTCCTGAGAGCCAGCCGTCCGAGCGCCGCTGAGGTGATTCTCGACATCCTCTCGGTGGATTACCACGAGACGATCATGGCAGCGGCGGGCGTGCAGGCCGAACAGAATCTCAACAACGCCGTCAAACAGCACGCGGGCAGCTACATCGCCGTCATCGAGGGGTCGATTCCCACCGGCGCGAATGGCGCTTACTGCACGATCGGCGGGCGCGCGGCGATCGACATCGCGCGCGAAGTCTGCAGTGGCGCGGCCGCGACGATCGCAATCGGGACATGCGCATCGTTTGGGGGCATACCGGCGGCGGCCCCCAATCCGACGGGCGCCCTGGGCGTAGCCGATGCCGTGCCAGGCGTCAAGAATCTGATCAACTTGTCGGCGTGCCCGGCAAACGTCGAGAACCTGACAGCCCTGCTCGTCCACTACCTCACGTTCAAAAAATGGCCCGAGCTCGATCACCTTCGCCGGCCGCTGTTTGCGTACGGCAAGTCCATTCACGACGGGTGCGAGCGCCGCGCGCACTACGACGCGGGCCAGTACGTCGAAGCGTGGGGCGACGAAGGACATCGCGCGGGCTATTGCCTCTACAAAATGGGCTGCAATGGACCGGTCACGTTCCAGAACTGCCCCAACGCACTCTGGAACGGCGGCACCAATTGGCCGATCGGCTGCGGCCACCCGTGCATCGGGTGCGCGGAGCCCGATTTCTGGGATCGCATGACGCCGTTCTATCAGCACCTGACGGGCGTACCGGGCTTTGGCGTCGCGTCGAACATCGACAGGGTCGGCATCGGCGCCGTCGCCGCTGTCGGCGCCGCGTTCGCCGCACACGGGCTGATTCAGATCATGAAACGCTCCGGCGACAAGGTGGAGCCGCTGAAGCCCCAGCCGACGAAGCGGGAGGAGTCATGAGCCGCGTGATCGTCGATCCCGTGACCCGGATTGAAGGCCACCTCCGCATCGAGGCCGAAGTCGACGGCGGGGCCGTGCGCGACGCGTGGTCCTCAAGCACGATGTTTCGGGGAATCGAGCTCATCCTGAAAGGACGCGATCCGCGGGATGCATGGGCTTTTGCGCAGCGCATCTGCGGCGTCTGCACGACTGTCCACGCCATCGCATCGATTCGCGCCGTAGAGAACGCGATTGGCGCCGTGCCGCCGCCAAACGCGCGGCTTCTGCGGAATCTCATCATCGGCGCGCAGTCCGTGCAGGATCATGTGATTCACTTCTATCACTTGCACGCGCTCGACTGGGTCGACGTTGTGTCGGCGCTGTCGGCCGATCCCGGCAAGACGTCCTCGCTAGCCGAGTCGATCTCGGACTGGCCCTTGTCGAGCGCGAAGTACTTCGCTGGCATCCGTGACCGCCTCAAGGGGTTCGTCGATCGTGGCCAGCTCGGCCCGTTCGCCAACGCGTACTGGGGCCACCCCGCCTACCGGCTGCCGCCCGAAGCCAACCTCATGGCAGTGGCGCACTACCTCGAAGCCCTCGACTGGCAGCGCGAGTTCATCAAGCTTCACGCGGTGCTGGGCGGGAAGAACCCGCATCTGCAGAGCTTCCTCGTTGGCGGCATGGCCACGCCGATCGATCCCAACAGCCAGGCCGCGCTGAACGCGGGCACAATCGCCGAGTTGAAGCGCCTCACCGCAAAGGCGCGCGACTTCGTCGAGCGCGTCTACATCCCCGACCTCCTCGCGATCGCCTCCTTCTACAAGGACTGGGCCGCCCACGGCCGCGGCGTCGGCAACTACCTCGTCTTCGGTGAATATCCCGAAGACGACGCGCCTCAACCTACGCTGTTTCTCCCGCGCGGACTCATCAGGGGGCGTGACATTTCGAAAGTGGAACCGTTCGATGCGACGAAGGTCGCCGAGTACATTACGCACTCCTGGTATACGTACCAGGGCGGCGATGACAAATCGCTGCATCCCTTCCAGGGCGAAACGTCGCCGACCTACACGGGACCGACGCCGCCGTACGAGCGGCTGGACACCGACAAGAAGTACTCCTGGTTGAAATCTCCACGGTACGGCGACGACCCGATGGAAGTGGGGCCCCTGGCGCGCATGCTGGTGTCATACGTATCGGGCCACGCACGGGTGAAGACGCTCGTGGACGGCGTGCTGAAGAAGCTCAACGTCGGGCCGGACGCGCTCTTCTCGACGCTTGGCCGTGTCGCCGCGCGCGGCATCGAGACGCAGGTGGTTGCGGAGCGAATGGACACGTGGGTCGATGGTCTCGCTGCCAACATGGCGTCCGGCGAGCTTCGCATTCACGACAACTCGAAATGGGACCCCGGCAGCTGGCCGGCTGATGCTTCCGGTTCGGGCCTCCACGAGGCGCCGCGCGGCGCGCTCAGCCACTGGGTGCACATCACCAACGGCCTCATCGCCAACTATCAGTGCGTGGTGCCGAGCACGTGGAACGCCGGTCCCCGTGACGGCAAGGGTCGGCGCGGCCCGTACGAAGAGGCGCTCCTCGGCACGCCGGTCGCCGATCCGCAACGGCCAATCGAGATCCTGCGAACGGTCCACTCCTTCGATCCCTGCATGGCCTGCGGCGTCCACGTCGTGGACACGACGCGCCGGGAGCTGGCGCGGGTGAGCGTCGCATGAGCGCTCAGGCGGCCGCCGAGATCGTCCGCGTGTACGTCTGGGAAGTTCCGGTGCGGATCACGCATTGGCTGATCGCCCTGTCCATTGTCGTGCTGTCGGCCACCGGCCTCTACATCGGCCATCCGTTCCTCATCGTTTCAGGTGAAGCGCGGCAGCACTTCGTCATGGGCTGGGCCAAGGCCATTCACATGTACACGGCCTACGCGTTCATGGCGTCGGTGGTCGCGCGCATCATCTGGATGTTCACCGGCAACAAGTACGCGCACTGGGACAAGTTCATCCCCGTCCGCCCCGAGCGGCGCCGCGCACTCTGGCCGACGCTTAAGTTCTATCTGTTTGCGTTGCGGAAGCCTCCCGGCTTCGTGGGCCACAACCCGCTGGCCGGGGCCACCTACACGCTGGTCTTTTGGCTCTACGTCGTGGCCATGGCGACGGGGCTTGTGCTGCGCAGCGCCAACGCGGACGTGGGCTCACTCATTCGGCACTTCGCGGTCCTTGCGCCCATTCTGGGAGGCCTGCAGACGGCGCGCTGGGTTCATCACGCCACGATGTGGCTGCTGCTCGGGTTCGCCGTTCATCACGTCTACAGCAGCGTCCTGATGTCCACCATTGAAGCAAATGCCACCGTGGAGTCGATCTTCTCGGGCCACAAGTTCGTGCCGCGCGAGGATCTCGAGTTCTCGGGCTACCGGTTCATCAACCGGCGTCAGGAGATCGATGAGTGAACGGACCGCTCTTCTCGTGCTTGGCCTCGGCAACCTCCTGCTCGAGGACGACGGCGTAGGGAGCGCCGCGATGGCGCTGCTCAACGAGTGCTATGTTCCGCCTGACGGCGCCCGCGTGCTCGACGGCGGCACCCTGGGCCTGTCGCTCTTGCCGTACCTCGAGGATGCTGAAGCCGTTATCCTCGTCGACGCCGTCAAAACCGACGCGCCGCCTGGCACCTTCGTGCGGCTCGACGGCGACGACGTGGGTCCGGCCGTCGGCACGCGCCTCTCCCCGCATCAGATCGGTGTCGCCGACCTGCTCGACGGCGCGCGCCTGCTCGGGCGCTACCCGCCGCGCGTGGTTCTGCTCGGCCTGGTGCCCGGCTCGATGGAGCTCGCCGTCGGACTCTCGCCGAGCGTACGGATCGCACTCCCCGGACTGGTCGAGCGTATCGTCGACGAAGCCCACGCCCTGGGCTTCGTGTTCTCTCGCAGAAGAATCCATGACACGCCTCTTGCGGGGCGGTTTGCTCCTCACGGCGGTGACGATGGCCGGATGCTCGGACGGTGATCGCGATCTGCCGCGCGGGTATCGACACATCGAGGTCCCGCAAGCCGTCCTCTCATCGCCTGCCGCCCGCACCCGCGGGCGCGCGCTTTTTCTCGAGCACTGCGCGCTCTGCCACGGCGAGCGGGGCGACGGCCACGGCCAGCGAAGCGAGGGCCTGACGCGGCCGCCGCGCGATTTCACGAGCGTGGACTGGCGGCGGTCGACATCGCCGCGGCACGTGTTCTTTGCGATCCGCGAGGGCCTGCTCGGCACGCCAATGCCCGAGTGGAAGAGCCTGAGCGAACAGGACGCGTGGACCCTGACGGCGTACGTGCTGTCACTCGCCGAGCGCGAGTGACAGGCGCCAGCGGAGCCCGACCCGTGCATGAGCTGTCGATCGCGCTCAGCCTCGTCGACGCGGCCTGTGAGAAGGCGGCGGCACTGGGCGACGTTCGCGTCGACGCGGTCTTCGTCCGCATTGGACCGTTGTCCGGTGTGGTGAAAGACGCCCTCGCCTTCTGCTTCGACGGCGCCGCACGCGGCACGGCTATCGACGGCGCGCGCCTCGAGATAGCAGAAGCGCCGCTGGTCGCGCTCTGCCCGCGGTGCATGGACGAGCGGCCGCTCCCGAGTCCGCAGCATCTTCGCTGTCCCGTCTGTGACACGCCCGTCGGCGAAGTCGTCGGCGGGCGGGAGCTCGAGCTGACTGCATTGGAGGTGACCGACGGTGCCGCGCATCGTTGAAGTGCGCGAGGGTATTCTCAAGAAGAACGACCAGCGCGCGCGCATGCTGCGGGCCCGCTTTGACGAAGCCGGTCTGTTCGTGGCCAGCCTCGTCTCGGGTCCCGGCGCCGGCAAAACGACGCTGCTGCAGCAGACACTTCAGGATCTCAAGGGAAAATGCCGCGTCGGGGCGCTCGTCGGCGATCTGGCGACCGATCGAGATGCCCGGCGTCTGGCGCAAACCGGCGTGCCCGTGCAGCAGATTACAACGGGGACGGTCTGTCATCTGGATGCAGAGATGATCGAGCGGGCGCTCGAGGCCTGGGACTTGCCGTCGCTCGATGTGCTGTTCATCGAAAACGTGGGCAACCTGGTGTGCCCGTCCAGCTACGATCTGGGCGAGCACGTTCGCATCGTGCTGCTGTCGGTCACCGAGGGCGAAGACAAGCCGCTGAAATATCCGACGATCTTCAACACGGCGGATCTCGCGGTGATCACCAAGATCGATCTGGCCGATGTCGCCGGCTTCGACCGCGACGAAGCCCGCCGCAACATCCATGAGGTGCGGCCGGGTCTCGAGATCCTTGAGGTGTCCGCACGAACCGGAGCCGGAATCGATAGCTGGCGGAGCCGGTTGCAGGATCTCTCGGCGGCGGTGCCATCACGACAGGCCCAAGGATAGACGCCATGGACGCGGTCACGCTCTCGCCTGGCCTTCAGCGCGTGCGCATCATCCTTCGCGGCGCCGTGCAGGGCGTTGGCTTCCGGCCGTTCGTGTACCGCCTTGCCTCGGCTCTCGGCGTTACCGGGTGGGTTGCGAACACAGGCAGCGGCGTGATCGTCGAAGCGGAAGGCGATCGCTCCGGGCTCGACGCGTTTCTGGCCAGGCTCGACGTGGAGCGGCCTGCGCGCGCGGTGGTCGTCAGCCGCGACTGCGCGTGGCTCGACGCAATCGGTTTCGATCGCTTCGAGATCCGCACCAGCGCGACCGGCGAGGAGGCCTCGGTCTTCGTGCTCCCCGACATCGCGACGTGCGCCGACTGCCTCCGCGAGCTGTACGATCCTGGCGACCGGCGCTATCGCTATCCGTTCATCAACTGCACCAACTGCGGCCCTCGCTTCAGCATCGTCGAAAAGCTGCCGTACGACCGGGAGCGGACGTCGATGCGAGCGTTCACGATGTGCCCGACGTGCGCCCGCGAGTACGAGGATCCGCGCGATCGCCGATTTCACGCCCAGCCGAATGCATGCCCGGCCTGCGGGCCCTCACTGGCCCTCTGGGATCGTGGCAGCACGGTAGTAGCCCGCGAGCACGAGGCGCTTCGCGTAGCTGTCCAGGCGGTTGACGCCGGCGCCATTGTCGCCGTCAAGGGCCTCGGAGGGTTCTTGCTGCTGGCCGACGCCCGCAACGACGGGGCCGTCCGCAGCCTCCGCGCTCGCAAGCACCGCGAGGCAAAGCCGTTCGCGCTGCTGTTTCCAACGTTGGCCGACGTCGAGCAGGCGTGCGAGGTGTCGCCGCTCGAAGCGCGCCTTCTGGTCTCGCCCGAGTCGCCCATCGTCTTGCTGCGCCGGAGGGTTTCCGCGATTGCGCCGGCTGTCGCGCCGCGTAACCCGTACTTCGGCGCCATGCTGCCGTGCACGCCGCTCCATCACCTCCTGGCGCGCGACATCGGGCGGCCCGTGGTGGCCACGAGTGGAAATCTGACCGATGAGCCGATCTGCACCGACGAGCGCGAGGCGGTGAACCGGCTGCGCGGGATTGCCGATCTGTTTCTCGTCCACAATCGCCCGATTGTCAGGCACGTGGACGACTCGATCGTGCGGGTCGCGCTCGGACGCGAGATGGTGCTCCGGCGCGCGCGCGGATACGCACCCCTGCCGGTCGGGCTGCCGGAGCCCGCCCCACCGATGCTCGCGGTCGGCGGACATCTGAAGAACGCCATCGCCATCACTGCAGGCCGCAGTTGTTTCATCAGCCAGCACATCGGCGACCTCGAAACGGTTCAGGCCACCGAGGCGTTCGAACGCGCCATCGAAGCGCTTTGCGATCTCCAAGGCGTCGAGCCGGCGCAAGCCGTCGCCGATTTGCATCCCGAATACCGATCGACCAGGCACACGGCACGTCTCGACCTGCCCGTCGTGCGCGTCCAGCATCACTTCGCGCACGTCGCCGCGTGCATGGCCGAAAACGAGCTCGACGGCCCCGTGCTCGGCGTTGCCTGGGACGGCACCGGCTACGGTTCCGACGGCACCATCTGGGGCGGCGAGTTCCTCGTGCCGCGCGGCGGTTCGTTCGAGCGCGTCGCGACACTGCGGCCGTTCCGCCTCCCCGGTGGGGAGCGCGCGATTCGAGAGCCGAGGCGTACGGCGCTCGGCCTTCTCTACGAGATCTACGGCGACAGCCTGACGACGCACGCCGACCTCGCGCCGGTGGTAGCCTTCGACGAAGCGGAACGCCGACTGCTGCTTCAGATGCTGGCTAACAGTGTCAACTCACCGCGGACGACGAGCGCGGGGCGGCTGTTCGACGCGGTCGCCTCCCTCGCCGGCGTGTGCCAGCGCAACAGCTTCGAGGGGCAAGGCGCGATGGAGCTGGAGTTTTTGATCGACGAACACGCCGACGGGGCGTATGCAATCCCGCTCGTCGAGCATCGGGCAGACGCGCCGGCGCAGCCGGTGGCGCTGCCTCCGCTGGTGCTAGACTGGCGCCCTGGCGTGGAGGCGATGCTCGACGATATCCGGCGCGGCGGCGCGATCGGTTCAATCGCCCTGAAGTTTCACACGGCCCTGGTTGCCGCGATTGTCGCCGTGGCACAAAGAATCGGCCTGCCGCGCATCGTCCTCACCGGCGGCTGCTTTCAGAACCGCTTTCTGTTGGAGCGCACGGTCCGATGCCTTGGCGACGAGGGCTTCCGGGCGTACTGGCACCAGCGCGTGCCGACCAACGACGGCGGGATCGCGTACGGCCAGGCCGTGGCGGCGCTGTGGATGGGACGGGCGCGCGTCGACGCGCGGGGGTGCGCTTAGGAAGGAGACCATGCCATGTGCCTCGCGGTCCCGGGCCGAATCATCAGCATCGAAGACGGCGACCCGCTGCTGCGCTCGGGCCGCGTGGATTTCGGCGGCGTCGTCAAGCGCGTGAACCTCGCGTACGTGCCCGAGGCGCGAATTGATGACTATGTGCTCGTCCACGTCGGCTTCGCGATCAGCACGGTTGACGAGGTCGAAGCTCGGCAGGTGTTCAGGTATCTGCAGCAGATGGGCGAGCTTGCGGAGCTCGAAGCCAGCGAAGGTGCGCCATGAAATACCTCGATGAATACCGCGACTCGGAGGCGGCGGCGGGCTACGCCCGGGCGCTCGCGCGCATCACGACGCGCCCGTGGACGCTCATGGAAGTGTGCGGCGGCCAGACGCATTCGATTGTCAAGTTCGGCGTCGACGAGCTGCTGCCCGAGGCCGTCACGCTCGTTCACGGCCCCGGCTGCCCCGTGTGCGTGACGCCGCTCGAGCTCATAGAGAAGGCCCTCGAGATTGCCTCGCGACCCGGCGTGATCTTCTGCTCATTCGGCGACATGCTGCGCGTTCCCGGTCACGCGAAGGATCTGTTAACGGTCAAAGCCGAAGGCGGCGACGTCCGTATCGTGTACTCACCGCTCGATGCCGTGGCCATCGCGCGGCAGCACCCCGACCGTCAGGTCGTCTTCTTCGCGGTCGGTTTCGAGACGACGGCGCCGGCCAATGCGATGGCTGTCTTTCAGGCGGACGCGCAGGGCATCGACAACTTTTCGCTGCTGGTGTCGCACGTCCTCGTACCTCCCGCCATGGAAGCCATCCTCTCATCGTCTCTCAATCGCGTGCAGGGCTTTCTCGCGGCCGGTCACGTGTGCACCGTGATGGGCTACACCGAGTACGAGCCGATCGCATCCAAGTACAACGTTCCGATCGTCGTGACGGGGTTCGAGCCGCTCGATTTACTGCAAGGCGTCTATCTGTGCGTCAAGCAGCTCGAAGAAGGGCGCGCCGTCGTCGAGAACCAGTACGCGCGCGCCGTCCGGCGGGAAGGGAACCGGCCGGCCCAGGACCTCGTGCGCCAGGTGTTCCGCGTCGTCCCGCGCAAATGGCGGGGTGTCGGAGAGATTCCTCGGAGCGGATTGGGCTTGCAGGAGCGCTTCGGGCGCTTCGACGCCGAGGCGCGTTTCGGCGTGGCCGCGCGCGCCGTGGAGGAACCCGCAGAGTGCATCAGCGGCCTGGTGCTCCAGGGGTTGAAGAAGCCGCACGAGTGCCCCGCGTTCGCCACACGCTGCACGCCCGAGCGTCCGCTCGGCGCAACGATGGTGTCGTCGGAGGGCGCCTGCGCAGCGTACTACCGGTACCGTCGCATGAAGCCGGTCGAACTCACGCATGGCGTCCCGGCCTGACGACAGCGACGTCGCGGGCTTCCAGTGCCCGATTCCGATCGCACAGTACCCCCGCGTGCTGCTCGCGCATGGGGGCGGCGGGCAGTTGATGCATCAGCTCATCGAGAAGATGTTCGTGCCGGCGTTCGGCAACCAACCGCCCGAAGCCCGGCACGACGGCGCGGTGTTCGAAATCGGCCCAGGCCGCCTCGCATTCACCACCGACTCCTTCGTCGTCCGGCCGCTGTTTTTCCCCGGCGGCGACATCGGCGCGCTGGCCGTCAACGGCACGGTGAACGACCTGGCGATGTGCGGCGCCCGCGCTCGTTTCCTGAGCGTGAGCTTCATCCTCGAAGAAGGCTTGCCGATGGACACGCTCTGGCGCATCGTGCAGTCGATGCAGCGGGCGGCGGCCGGCGCGCACGTCGAGCTGATCACGGGCGACACGAAAGTCGTCGATCGCGGAACCGGCGACGGCATCTTCATCAACACCGCCGGCATGGGCGTGGTGGCCGCACCGCGTCCCATCTCGCCGGCAAGCATCCAGGCCGGCGACGCCGTGATCGTCAGCGGCGATCTCGGCAGGCACGGCATGGCGATCATGGCCGTGCGTGAGGGTCTCTCCTTCGAGTCGGCCATCGAGAGCGACTGCGCGCCGCTCGTCGAGGCGGTGATGGCGCTCCTCGACGGCGGGATTGAAGTGCACTGTCTGCGCGATCTGACCCGCGGCGGCCTGGCAAGCGCGCTCGTGGAGATCGCCGAGGCGTCGCGGCTGTCGATTGCCATTGACGAGGCACGGGTTCCGGTACGCGAGGACGTGCGAGCGGCCTGCGAGATCCTCGGATTTGATCCGCTCTACGTCGCCAACGA
>Ga0182041_10000259_pt1 | contig 24218 bp, 18 predicted proteins | sample flu12Cox44000178_FD_125967 | JGI IMG/M metagenome (GOLD analysis project Ga0182041, IMG submission 125967) | Lab enrichment of tropical soil microbial communities from Luquillo Experimental Forest, Puerto Rico - flux8day.12C.oxic.44.000.178 | ecosystem: Environmental > Terrestrial > Soil >...
CGGCGGGCCGTATCTCTACGCACGAGTTGCCTTCGGACGCTTTCTTGCGATTCAAAACGGCTGGTTGACCTGGCTCACGCGCATCGCCGCCGTTTCCGCGGTAGCCAACCTCTTTATCACCTATCTCGCCGAATTCTTCCCTGCCGCAACCACACCATTTATGCGGGTGGCTATTCTTACGGTTCTTACCGGCTTCCTCGCGGCGGTGAACTATTGCGGCGTTGGCGGAGGCAAGCAGCTCAGCAACATCTTCACCGTCAGCAAAGTTAGCCTGCTGGCCTTCTTTGTCATCGCCGGTCTCGTCGCATTGGCCTTCCACCCGGACATTCGCGTGCTTCCCGCATCGACGCCCGCTACTTTCGCGGACTGGTTTGAAGCTCTGCTCTTGATGATTTATTCGTACGGAGGCTTCGAAGCCGCGCTCATCGCTTCCGGAGAAACACGCAACGCCCGCAAAGACATTCCCTTTGCGCTCTTCGTGGCGATTGGCGCAACGACGCTGCTCTACGTCGCCGTGCAATATCTGGTCATTCACACGATTCCCAATGCCGGCACATCCGCCGCCCCCGTCATGGATTCCGCCCGCGGCTTCTTGCCGCATTGGGCGGTGCGCATCGTTGGGGCTGGCACGCTCATTTCAGCGTACGGATACCTCAGCGCTAACGTCCTGCACACGCCGCGTGTCACTTTTGCCATGGGCGAGCGCGGCGATTTTCCCGCTTTCTTCGGCAGCATCCATCCCCGTTTTCGAACGCCGTATGTCTCTATCGTGATTTTTGCCACGCTGCTATTGATTTTTTCCATCGCTGGCGATTTTCGCTGGAACGCGCTGCTCTCGAGCGTGGCCCGCCTTTTCGTCTACGGCTCGGTCGCCGCCGCTTTGCCGGTGCTGCGTAAGAAAAATCCCGTCGCCGATGCTTTCCGCCTTCCTTGCGGAATTTTTATCTCCGCGCTTGCGCTTGCTTTTTGCGGCGTCCTGGTTACCCGCATGCGCCGCCAAGAGTTCCTGGTGATCGCCGTCACCACCGGCCTCGCCTTCGTCAATTGGCTCTGGGTGCGGAATCAGGCTATTGGATTCGTCCCGGAAACGTGACATCATTCCGGGTTTTGCAAGCATCTTCACCTTTGCAACCTCAGGAGAACCTGAATGAAAGGCCTCTTTCGGCAGAGCGCTCTCGCGAGCGCCTTGACATTGGCGTGCGGATCCGTAGGCACCGCGCAGCAGGCCACGAAGCATCCCATCACTTTCGACGACATGATCAAAATGCATCGCCTCTCCGAGCCGCAAATCTCTCCCGACGGAAAATGGGTCGCCTACACCGTGGCCACGCCGGACATGGACGCGAACCGCAACGTCACCAACATTTGGCTAGTTTCGACTGCAGGTGGAGCTTCCACCCAACTTACGCAAAGCGGGCATGACTCCTCGCCCGTATGGTCGCCCGACGGTAGCGCCATCGCATTTCTGTCCTCCCGCAGCGGCGAAGCCCAGGTGTATTTGCTCTCGCTCGAAGGCGGCGAAGCCCAGCGCCTGACAAAATTATCCACCGGCGCAGGTCTCGTGAAGTGGTCTCCGGGCGGGAAAACGATTGCGTTTACCTCTTCCGTATATCCCGACTGCAAAGACGACGAGTGCAACCAAAAGCGTGATGAAGAAAAAGAAAAGAACAAAGTGAAGGCCCACGTCGCCGAGCATCTTCTTTACCGGCACTGGACCCACTGGAACGAGGGCAAGCGCAGCCACTTGTTTGTCATTCCTGCCGATGGCAGCACCGCTCCGCGTGATCTCACCCCCGGCGCGGATTTCGACGTTCCTCCCGACGAACGCGGCGGTCCAGGCGACATCAACTTCTCTCCCGACAGCAAGGAAATTTGTTTCACCGCCGTCACCGACAAGATGGAAGCTATCAGCACCAACGGCGATTTGTTCACGGCGCCGGTGGCCGGAGGCGAAATCCAACGCATCACCACGCAGCGGGGATTCGACGGCGAGCCCGTCTATTCGCCGGACGGAAAGTACATCGCATATCATGCCCAGCTCGAGCGCGAATATGAATCGGATCGCTGGCGGGTGATGCTCTACGACCGCCAGACGGGGAAAATCGAAAATCTGACCGAGGGTTTCGACCGCAGCGCGGACGAACTCGCATGGTCTGCGGACAGCAAGTCCATCTACTTCACCGCAGAAAGCGAAATGGAGAAGCCGTTGTACGAAATGGCTGCGCGTCCCGGGGCGGAACCGGAAAAAATCCTTGCTGATACGTACAACGTTTTCTTTTCCTTGAGCGGCGCGGGAAAAATCATGGCGTTCGAGCGGACCAGCCTTACATCGCCCGCCGAAGTGTTCACGGCCTCCGGTGACGGCTCCAACGTTCGGCAGCTCACTCACCACAACGATGCGATTCTCGCTTCCCTCGAAATGAACCCTTCGGAGACCTTCTGGTTCGATGGTGCCGAAGGCACGAAAGTAGAGGCCATGTTGATTCGCCCGCCAAAATTCGACGCTAGGAAGAAGTATCCTCTTCTCGTGCTGCTCCACGGCGGCCCGCAAACCATGTGGTCGAACTCTTGGGGCTACCGGTGGAACGAGGAGGTGTTTGCCGCGTCAGGCTACGTCACGCTGATGATCAACCGCCGAGGCTCGACCGGTTACGGCCAGAAATTCACCGACGAAATCACCAACGACTGGGGCGGAAAAGCGTACCTCGACGTGATGGATGGTGTCGATTACGCCCTGAAAAAATATCCGTTCATCGACGGAACACGCATGGCCGCCGCTGGCGGCTCTTATGGCGGCTACATGGCCGACTGGATCGCCACGCACAACGGGCGCTTCAAGGCCATCATCAGCCACGCGGGCGTGTACGACAAAGTCGCCATGTACGCGACCGATGAATTGTGGTTCGAAGAGCACGACATGCAGGGCACGCCGTGGTCGAATCCGGACAGCTACCGCAAGTGGGCGCCGGTCAGTTACGCCGGCCAACTCGGCAAATTCAAAACGCCTACGCTCGTCATCTGTGGAGAGCGCGACTATCGCGTCCCTTACACCCAATCACTAGAATTCTTCAATGCCCTCCAGCGCCAAGAGGTGCCGTCCAAGCTCGTGGTTTTCCCCGATGAAGGACACTGGATTCTTAAGCCGCAAAATGCGCAGTTCTGGTACAAAACGTTTCTCGACTGGCTCGCACTTTACCTCAAATAGGTGTCCGGCGTGCCGCGGACGGCTCGCCGCGCAAAGCGGAAAAGCCCGTAGATTAAATACGCGCACAACGCCAGAAGCACAAAGACAACAATCGTTGTAACCAGCGGATGCACGCTGGCCATCCACGACAGCCAAACCGCCATTACATCTTCTCCCAAACTCAGCGTCCAATTGCTCAGCGGCTCGGGGCTGGTATTGACGGCGGCGCGCGTGCTCGCTTTGGCTCCGTGTGACGTGAGCGCCACGCCGCCGGCAAGGAGCGCCGCTCCCCAGCGCCACTCCGGGCCCGCGCCACTCACGGCACCGTAGGCGAGCAGCGCCGCGGCAGGCGGGCGGATAAACGTATGCACAAAGTCCCAAATCGTGTCGATATAAGGAATCTTGTCCGCGAAAAATTCGATGAGATACAGCACTACCGCAATCCCTATGACCCAGGGATGCGAGAGCGCCCGCAGCGACGCGGGCAGACGGATGACTCCAACGCGCTCAAGAAGCCCGAGCGTCGCCACCGTTGCGTAAAGATTCAGCCCTGAGGAAAATCCGGCGCCGAGCACAAGGCTTAACGTCTGAAGTGGATTCACGAGAAAACATCATAGCAGGACGCCACATGGCGAGCCGCGACCGGCCGGTCGATCGCCTACTATGAGCCGAGTCCAAGGGCCGGCCGCCAACCAGGCAGTAACTCCCCCATGGAAAAGCGGGGACGTTCCATTTGACCGCCGCGGAAAAGGAAGCGATGCTGTTCCCTTAACGGGTCGTCCATGTCTGAGCTGAGACATCTTTTCCCATCTTGGGGCTTTCTTTTGCAGATTCTGGCGATTCTGCACTTCCTGCGGCGCCGCCCGGAGAGCTATTGGTTCTTCATTATTCTCTTCGGTGGATTCCTGGGCGCCAGCGTGTACATCCTTGCGGAAATGCTTCCCGACCTCGGGCTCCTTCGCAACACCATGCAAGGATTCGGCCGCCGGTCGCGCATCCAAAGAGTCGAAACCGATATCCTCGATAATCCTTCGGCCGCGAATTACGAGGAGCTCGGCGAACTGTACAAAGATCAAGAGCAGTACGCAAAGGGCCGCGAAGCCTTCACCAATGCGATTGCGGCGCGCAGCGATTCCGTTTACACGTTTTATTCGCGAGCGCTATGCTCCCTGGCAATGAACGATTTCGCAGCGGCGATTCCTGACCTCGAACGGGTGGTGGCGGCCGATCGCAAATTCGATTACTACCGCGCTGCCGGATTGCTCGCGGACGCCTACGCGCGTATGGGCGATTTGCAGCGCGCCGAGCCGTTATTCGCGGAAGTGACGCAAATCTCCACCACGCCCGAAACACTCTACAACTACGCCCGCTTCCTGAAGACCGCCAACCGCCGCGAAGAAGCTCGCGAATGGGCGCAAAAGATCCTCGCGAAAAAGAGGACCTTGCCGCGCTACATGCAGCGCCGCGAACGCCCTTGGTTCCGCAAAGGCAAAGCCCTGCTCAAAGAACTGACCGCCAGCTAATAGGCTCACGGGTAATTAGTATTCCCGCGCAATGGACATTGGATGCTCCCGTGGTTGCTTCAGCCGATGCCAATGACGACGCCTGCGGTCGACAAGGTGAGGGACCTCGCTGGTTGGTGAGGTTCGCTAGAGCTAACGCTTTGGAGTGTGCAAAATCTCCCGAGAAGCACGGATAATGGCAATACCCAGTTGCAAAGTTTTTCGTCCCATGCGCCCAAGCGAATAAGTCGGGGGTAGGGCTATGACAAATCAGTGGAATGCGGCGGAGTATGACGCGAAGCATGCATTCGTGTACGAGAAGGCAAAGGGCTTGGTCGAGCTGCTGGCGCCGAAGCCCGGCGAACGCATACTGGATTTGGGCTGCGGGACGGGGGCGTTGACCGCGGAAATAGCAACGAGAGGCGCGGAAGTGATGGGGGTGGACCGGTCAGAGGAGATGATTGCGCAAGCAAGAAAGAAATTCCCGGCGCTGCAATTTGAAGTGCTGGACGCAAGACAGCTACGAGTCAACTTGGGGCAAGTCGATGCGCGGGGGTGGTCAGCCACAGGAGACAAGGCGGATCGGGTTGAGGAAGCTCGGGAAGTTGGCCGGCGGGGATTTGACGCGGTGTTTTCCAACGCGGTGCTGCACTGGATTCCCGAGGCCGCGGAAGTGATCGCCGGAGTAGCGCAGGTGCTGAAGCCCGGCGGACGGTTCGTAGCCGAGTTCGGCGGCAAGGGCAACATTCAAAAGCTGGTAGCGGGATTTCAAAGGGCGTTCGCGGCACTGGGCATGCGGCCACCCGCGGGAGTAAGTCCGTGGTTTTACCCGAGCGTGGCGGAATATGCGGGATTGCTAGAGAAGCATGGCTTGGAGGTGCGGGAGGCGTCGCTTTTCGACCGGCCCACGGCGCTTGAAGAGGGCGAGCGCGGGCTGGAGAACTGGATTCGCGTGTTCCGGCAGACCTTCGTCGAGAAGATGGGCGAAGCGAAGGCGCAGCGATGGATTCGCGAGGTGGAGCGGCAATGCCGGGACGAACAATTTCACGACGGCAGCTGGGTACTGGACTATAGGAGATTGCGGATCGCGGCCTGGAAGGCGTGAGCCGGAGTCATCCCGAGCCGGGTTCTCTCGTCCTGCATCTCGGTCATTTTGCTTTGCGGAGCGGTGAACAGGCATCCCGTGGTGCGGAGAGAGACTCAGCGCCAACCTTGCTTTCTTGCCCCGAACGGACGCTCAGCTGTGGAAAAATCGACGCGGCTAGATAAGGCTGCGGCAAGGACAGGAATTGGTGTAAGCTGGTTCGCGACCGGGTCCCACCCTCCCGCCCGGTTGAGGCAGTTGAAAACACGGGGCGTGCTTCCGAATATCCTGAAGCTCGGCGCCCGGAAGATAGAGCGATAGACGCAAGTGGGGTCCTCAACGCAAACCAACCTTGGAGGGGAAATGCGTAACTTGTTGATTACAAGTATATTTATGCTTGTTGCGGCGGGTGCAGCTTCCGCCCAGACGGCGCCCAAGACAGAGTTTTTTGCGGGTTACGAATACGAGCACCTCAATCCTGGGGGAACCGGGTGTAACGGCCTCGGCCTGAACCTGGCCTATAACTTGAACGACTGGTTGGGCGGCGTGGGCGACTTCGGCATTTGCAAAGAGGCCGGGCTGCCGTCCGGAGCAAGCGCCCATGACATCAATTACCTGTTCGGACCGAGGGTAACCTACCGGAATTACGGCAAGTGGAACCCCTTCGGCCAGGCACTGTTTGGCGGACAACACTTGGGGACCAACGCGGGCAGTGCGAACAGCTTTGCCATGACCTTCGGAGGCGGCATGGATTACAAATACAACGACCGGTTCTCACTTCGCGTGATTCAGGTAGAGTATCTGTACACACACTTCGCTGGGGCCCAGCAGAATAACGCGCGGATCGAAGCGGGCCTCCTTTACACCTGGTAAGACAGCGAAAGAGCGTTAGGCAAAAAAAGGCAAAAGGCCGGAGCAGATTGCTCCGGCTTTCTTTCCTAAACCAAACATTGGTTGCCTTCGATTATCCCGTTCTCAAGGACGGAGCCTTACAGCGCATTTGGCAAGCACAGCGATCCTCCAGATAAAGCCGCAGGATCAGGAGGGCCATAGAAATGATCGTCGGTTAGAGATAAAGCAGGAAGAACTGCGCTTCGAAATAAGCGGGGACCAAGAAACTGACAACTTGCACGGCCGCGACGGTAGCGCCATCTCAATACGCTCTCATAGGCATTCCTTTCAAAATTCGACAGTAAATATTACGTAGAAGTGTGAGAAAAGCCCGCGATGGAAGGGCGTTATGCCGCAGCAGAGGAGGCAGGGGTGGAAGCAGTTGGCAAAGGGGAACTGCCCATAGCCAGGGGGGTGCGGATTCGAATGGATTGAGGCCGGGCCGGTTCTGACATACACTCGGCGGATGGACGCGGAAGGGTTGCGCAAGTTGTGCCTGTCGTTTCCCGGAACCACCGAGCAGATTCAATGGGGCTCGGACCTGCTGTTTAAGGTGGGTGGGAAAATGTACGCGGTGACGCCTCTCGAGCCGGCCCCGGTGTGGCTGTCGTTCAAAGCTTCGCCAGACAAATTTGCGGAATTGACGGAGCGGCAAAACATTATTCCGGCGCCGTACCTGGCGCGCGCGCAGTGGGTAGCGCTGCAAACGCGAGACGCAGTGGGACGCGAGGAATTGGCTGACCTGCTGCACGAATCCTACGAAATGGTGTTGGCAAAGCTCCCGAATAAAGTGCGCAAGGCGATTGCGAACGGAGCAAACGCAATGCCCGGCGCGCGCATTTTGAAGGCGCGAAAAAAGAAAGTCGCGTCCAAAAAGGCGCAAAGAACACGGCGAACGCGTTGATAGCGGCAAGAGCAGGTTAAAGACAAAGCAGATTCTCGGTTTCTCTGGGAAAGAAGAATGCCGGGATTGGAGAGAGAGTACTTGGTGAGGTGCTTTATGTTCACGAGGACGATGTTGGTCGTTGTTTCGCTGACGCTCGGGAGTACCTGGATGCTTTGCAATGCGGATGCAAACCCTGCGGAAAAAGGCCTGCTCGTGGTGGCGAATCAAAAGGAGCATACCGTGCTAGTCGTCGATCCCGATGCGCGGCGGGAACTCGCGAAGGTAGTGGTTGGAGTGAACGGTCACGAAGTGATGGTTTCGAAAGACGGGCGATTTGCATATGTGCCGATTTACGGAAATTCCGGCGTGGGAAGGCCGGGGACAGATGGAAGCACGATTGATGTGGTTGATCTGCAGGCGAGGAAGCTCGCGGCGACAATCGATTTGGGGAAGCCGCTGCGACCACATCGCGCGGAATGGGGACCGGATGGAATGCTCTATGTGACCGCGGAACTTGGAGAGGCGGTAGATGTGCTGGACCCGAGCACGCGGAAAGTTGTGGCCGCGATTCCCACGGGGCAGAAAGAGTCGCACATGCTGGTGATCTCGCCTGACGGACAGCGGGCTTATACGGCCAACGTCGGCGCGGGGAGCGTGAGCGTGATGGACCTGGCGAAGCGAAGCCTGATTACGACGATTCCGGTGGCGAAGATGGTGCAGCGGATTTCAATTTCCCCGGATGGCAAGCAGGTGTTCACGCACGATCAAGGCGCTCCGCGGATTGCCGTAATCGACACGGCCACAAACAAAATTGCGACTTGGATTGAAGCGCCCACCGCGGTGTACGCGTCAGAGCCGACGCCGGACGGGCGCTGGCTCGTGACACTGGACCGCGGCGGCAACGCGTATGCCATAAACCTAGAGTCCATGAAAATTGCGCGGAGGCTGAAGATCTCGGACGGAGCGTCGGAGATTCTGATTCGCCCCGGGGGCGATATCGCGTATTTGAGCGGCACGGGCGCCGGGAAAATTGACGTGCTGGATTTGCACACTTGGGAACTAGAAAAGCCGATTGAGTTGACGCCGGGAGTGGACGGGATGGCGTGGGTGGCTGGCGGAGCGAAGGAGTGAACCCAGCCAGGAGGAACGATGAGGTTTGCGTCGCGGCAGAGGTTTCTGGAGATCTATGCGGGAGTGCTGACGGCAGCGTTTGCGATTACCGTGTTTGGCGGATTTGCCGAGTCACGTAAGACGGTGTTTGATGAGGTCGACGTGCACCGGATCAACATCGTCGAACCGGATGGCACGCTACGGCTGGTAATTTCCGATAAGGCGAAATTTCCGGGTTCGTTTGTCAACGGAAAGGAAATTGCTCGGCCGGACCGGCACGATACCGGGTTGCTCTTCCTGAATGAGGAAGGGACGGAAATGGGAGGACTGACCTTCGATGGCTGGAAGGACAAGAACGGGGAAATTCAGAACAACGGGCACCTGAGTTTCGATCAGTACATGCAGGATCAGGTTTTTTCGCTGGATGCCGGGCAGGAGGGCGGAAAACACTACTCGGTGATCAACTTCACGGACCGAGGCGACTATTCCATCATGGACGCATTCGAGGCGAAGAAAAGGATCGATGCGCTGCCGGCGGAGCAGCGGCAGGCGGAGTGGAAGAAATTTATGGAAACCCATCCGGGAGACGCGAGCCGGATGGTGCTGGGCCGCGCGGCAGACACATCCGCGGTGCTGAAGATGAGAGACCCACAAGGGCGAGACCGGCTGGTCATCAAAGTGGCGGCCGACGGTTCACCGAGCATCCAGTTCCTCGACGAGGGAGGTAGAGTCGTGAGCCAGCTCCCGGCGGCGAAGTAGATACGAATCTCCACGCGACCCGATCCTTGGCGCGGCCCGCGGTAGCTCCTTACTCTGCCGGCCTCTTTGCACGATTCCTCTGTATTTTTTCGCGTCTTCGATATAATCCGCGCTCAAAGACGAGCCTCGCGGACCCCCGCCAACCGAAGCGGGACGAGGCCGTCCTGTCCCCTTCATCGAAAAACAAAGGAGAAAGCCCGTGCTCAAGGAATTCAAGGAATTTGCCCTGCGTGGCAACGTACTAGATATGGCTGTCGGCATAATCATCGGCGCGGCGTTTGGAAAAATTGTTTCCTCGTTGGTGGAAGACGTGATGATGCCGCCGCTGGGGCAACTGATCGGAAAGATCAATTTTTCGGAATTCTTCTTCAGTCTAGACGGAAAGACCTATGAATCGTTCGAAGCCGCCAGAAAGGCTCACGTAGCCACGGTGAACTACGGCGTTTTTCTGAACACCGTGATCAACTTTCTGATTATTGCTTTCGCGGTGTTCCTCGTCGTTCACCAGGTGAGTCGCTGGACGAAGAAGCCTGCGCCTGCCGCCGCGCCGACAACAAAAGAGTGTCCGCAATGTGCGATGACGATTCCCATCGCGGCAAGGCGCTGCGGCCACTGCACCGCGCAGCTCGCATAGACAAAGGGATGCGGAAGGCGAGGACGGCCGCTTTGCGTGCAGTTTAGGCGGAGGGCTTGCGCGTTTTCTGAATTTCTTCCAGATGCCCGCGCAAGCGGCAGACGACGTCGTCTTCGTGCCCATCTTCCAATTCTTTTTGGACTTCTTCGAGCGCGAAATGGACAACGTCGTGGTGGTGCAATTCGAGGGGAGAGACGGAATCGCTGAAGCGCAGCCACAGCCGGTGCAGGAGATTGATCTCGTTGGCCGTCAGGTTCGGAGCATGGGGACCGAGGACTTTGTAGAGCTTGTCCCCGTTGGGCATGTGGATTTCGAGGTTGAACTGCGGCTTCTGATCACCCAGTTTTTCCCAGGCTTCACCGATCAGGCGAGCCTGCTCTTCCGTGCTCTCTCTTGAAGAACGGCCCAGGACGATGGTGCTGGATTGCAACGAAGCCGCTGCGCGAAGAATGCCTTCGGAGAGATCGTTTGCCGCAACGATCGCCAGCCGGATGGATTTGCCGCGCTTTTCAGCCATGGCCAGCGCCTGGGAGAAAAGCTGCTGTTCTATGGCGCCAAACAGCTGTTCGGCATCGAGCTCGTATTCGCCGGAGGCCGCACGGCGCAACAAGCGCACGTGCAACACCACGACGTCCCTGCGCCCCGGTTTCACACGGTCGAGAACATTCCCGAGGTGATACATCGCATGAATGTTGCTGACGGGAACGAGAATATTGCCCGGACGGACGCCGACCGCTTCCGGAGTGAGTTCGCCCTCCTGCTCCAAGTTAAACTGATCCAATTCGGCATGGGCCATGCCACGATTTTTCGTAAACTTCTCAGAGAGCGTGAAAACGGCAAAAAAGACAATCGTGAATCCGACGCCCGAAAGGGTAGCCACTTCCTTCGTGAACAAATTGATGATGCAAAGCGCGAAGAGCGTCAGAGTGATGAGACCCAAGCCGAGCGGGATTTCCACTTTACCGATTTTGAAGTTCAAAGGCACGCGGAATTCGCGCGTTCCAGGTTGCTTGAAGCGGAGAACCAGGACAGCCAACCCTTTCATCGCGAAGCTCCACATCACACCAAACGCATAGGCTTCGCCGAGCAGGAAGATGTTGCCCCGGCTGAGAATAATGGTAAGCAACTGTAGGCTCACCACGAGATTCAGCATGCGATGCGAGGTTCCAAAACGGCGATGGGGCTGACGGAACCATTGAGGGAGAATGCCGTCCTCAGACACCCGGTTCAGCACCCCGTTTGATCCCACGATTGCCGTATTGACCGCCCCGGCCAGCATCAGAATGCCCACAAATACCACAAACGCCTGGAAGGCGAGCTTTGCATGGTAAGGCCCGACAAAATTCATGGCCAGGCCGCTAATCAGGTTGCCGAAGTATTGCGGCCGGATTGCATCAGGAATGATTATGAACGCGAAGAAGGAGACGCCGGCGGTAAAGATCAAGCTATAGACAAAAATGACGAAGCCGGCCTTCTCCAGGTTGCGCAACTTGGGGTGCTCAATCTCGCGATAGACCTGTGCCAGAGTTTCTTCGCCACTCATGGCCAACACGGAGTGACCCAAACCAATAAGAATGCCAATGATCCCGACCGTATACGGCAAGCGCGTATGACGCAACCAGCCAAGTGAATCGTCGGAAAAGGTTAGATTGCGCGGGGAAATCCAAGGCGGAAGATGGGCGCCGCGCGTCCAAATCGTCAGTACAGACCAAGCAATCATCATGACCACCATGACCGTGGTCACGTACATGATCTTCAAGGCTTTCCCGCTCGACTCCGGAATGCCCTTGATGTTTTCCCACCAGAAATAAATCGTGACTAGGGCTGCGAATACGGCGGATGAAAGATCCATCGGAAGAGCCAGGTTCCAGTGCGCGGACCGGAACAAGTCATTCATGAATCCCGTCAGATACTGACCCGCGGAAACCCCGCTGATCGGGCCCGTGAGGATGTAATCGAACATCAGGGCGGAGACGCTGAATTTTGCCAGTGTGCCGCCCATGGCCTCTTTGACGACGCGATAGACGCCGCCACGGACAAACATGCTGCAGCTTTCGATGTATAACGATCGAACCGCGTAAGAAAAGAGCATGATGGCGAGGATGAACCACGGGGCGGACTTGCCGATGGCTTGTTCGGCGATGGCGCCGGCATAAAAAGCCGAGGAGCCGAGATCGTTGAGCACGATGGCGGCGGCGCGCCAGAAGGAGATGAAACTCAGCAGCGCGGTGGTGGCCACCAAAACACGCGGAATTCCATTGCCCCGGCTGCCTGCGGCAGCAGGGTTATTGGGGATGCTGCTCATGTGTGGATTTTGCTACCCAGCAGACTGAAATGCTCGCATTTTTCGGGCGTGAAGTCTAGCGAGGTATTACCTCAGGGGCCATGAATCACCCTACTAAAGACACTGGCTCACACCATTCGATGTTCCGCAGCCTCGCTGCGCAATACAACTCGCACTTGCCCCAGGGTGTGGGTTGCGACCAGGGGAGCGGCTACGCCCCATCCCAGAACCGGCGAAGAAACCAGCCTCGACCGGCAATCAACAAAACTGCGCCGAGCATGAAGAAGGCCACGCCCACGGCATTCCCCAAGGGTGCAGGGCGGTGGTATCCCTGTGCATTCCACACCCACAAACGCACGAAAAAGATCGGCGCCAAATCAGTGCGGCTCCGGGAAGAGAGGCCATCGCCGCGCCAAAAAACAGGAAGATGCCAATCGCTTTGAAACCGCGAAATGAGTTTGCCTGCGCGGCAAGTGTCGGCGGGGGCAAGTTGCCGCCGAGCCGAGACCTAACCGACCGCGGCGCGGAAGGTTTGCGCACATTCGGCGCAAGGGCAGATGCTGCGGAGATGGTCATAGGCATAGATGCCTGTGGAATGACCGTCGGTAAAGGTAATTTGAATGGCGTAGTTGCCTACCGGCGTGGCGGCTTTGGCGCGCGCTTTGGGCTTGTACATAGGCAGCACGGGCGAAGCGGCCATTCCCGGCGCAACAGACTTGAAGTCTTCTTTCTTGCCGCGCTCGTCATTACAGGTGGCGCAAGGACATTCGTCGCGCAAATAAGCGAAATCGTAGTGACTGGCGTGGCCGTCGGCCCAGGTGATGTCCACGCCAGCGCCGCTCGACACGTGGATCTTGACGCTGGTCGGCTTTTTTCGCGGATCGAGGGGTGTCGGCATCTGGAAGTTTACCGTGGTCAGTTTTTAGTTCGTGAGCAGAATCTTGAGTTTCGCCGATTCACGGGTCAAGACTGGCGCTTTCCGTCGCAGCAAGCGCCTGGTGGAATCGGATTGCCGTGCGGACAGGTCTTGGGATGCCCGAGAAACGTGCAAATGCGCGCGTCAAGCTCGGGGCTGATGATGTGCTCGAACCGGCATGCCTGCGTGTGCGCTTCGGTCTCGTCCACGGCAAAAGTGTCTTTGAACAAACGTTCCGCCAAGCGATGGCGGCGCACAACGTCGCGCGCCCGCTGGCTCCCCGCGGGGGTAAGCTGCGCCTCCCCATCGTGCAACGCCACCAAATCGAGATCCGCCATGCGCGAGAGAACGCGGGAGGCAGACTCTTCGGCGACCGCCGAAAGTTTCCCCGATTCTCCCGTGGCGCGCAATCGTTCGAGCTGCGCAGGCTTCCCTTCCTCGCCGCAAACCCAAATTTGTTCCAACAAGTGGTCAAAGCGAATTTCGTCGTCGGTCGAGACGGATTGGCAGCAGTCGGGCGTGTCTACCAAGGGGCAGTTAAGCGGTTGGCTCGGGCCATGAACTGCGGAGTCAAAATGCAAGTGGCCATGAGCGAGTTCAATGCGGCGGTCGGCCTGCCGCGCGATGTCCGGGTCGTGCGTGACCATCAGGATGGTGTGACCCGCATGGTGCAGCTTGCGGAAGATTTCGATGACGATTCTTTCGTTGGCTTCGTCGAGATTACCGGTAGGTTCGTCGGCAAGAATGAGCCTCGGGTGGTTAATCAATGCGCGCGCAATGGCCACGCGCTGCTGTTCGCCGCCGGAGAGCTGCGCTGGCAAATGCATCAGGCGGTCGCCAAGACCGACGCGCTTCAGCGCCTCTTCGGCTTCTTTCTCGTCCGTGACGCTGTGAAAGTACTGAGCCAGCATGACGTTTTCGACCGCCGTGAGATACGGCACGAGATGAAATTGCTGAAAAACGAAACCCACTTTCTCCGCACGGTAGCGAACCAAGTCGTTTTCGCCGAGCTTCGCCAGATCCACGCCGTCAACGGTTACCTGCCCGCTAGTTAGCGTGTCCAGCCCGCCGAGAATGTTGATCAACGTGGTTTTCCCCGACCCGGAAGGCCCCATGAGAGCAACCCATTCCCCGCCGTTCACTGCGAAGCTGACACCGTTGAGAGCGCGCAAGGAGCCGTACTGCTTTATCAGCTTGTCGATGACCAGCTGCTGCGCCGCAGCTCGCGGCTGCAATTGGACGGGAGCAACCACACTCACGCTTCACCTCGGAACACCGATGCCGGGCGGATGCTTGCCAGGCGCCGCAACGGGAAGGCGCTCAGAATCGCCACCAGCACCGTCAAGCCCACAGCTACAGGATACACAATCAGGCGAGGCCGCGCCGCCACGCCAAAAACGGCTTCGCCCAGGCCGATAGAAAGCAGAATCCCGAGCGCTGCGCCGACCACACCGCCAGCAAGGCCGAGCAGCGCCGCTTCCGCCAGGAACAGCCGCACGACGCGCCGCGTCGCTCCGCCAATGGCCTTCATCAAGCCAACGTCCATCTTTCGCTCAATGGCTACGTTGGACATGGCGGTCATGACGCACAGTGCGGTCAGCAGCAGCACGATCCCCACCGTGGCGGTGAGCAGTCCGCTGATGCGTTTGTAAACTTTTGCCTCGCCTTCGGTGAATTGGCGGACGGGGCGCACTTCTGCATCAGGGATTCGCAGCTGAAGATCTACGATGTAATTTTGGATTTCGCCGGGCGTGCCTGGAACGGTTAGCTCGATCATGCTGATGCGATCCGGCAGATCGGCCAAGCGCTGTGCCGCCCGCAAGTCGATCTCGAGACGGTTGTCTTCCGATCCGCCGGTCTCGAGAAAGCTGGCAACACGGCACGACTCGCGACGGTCGCCGGTGGCCACAACGAGTTCGCCATCCGGCCGAACGCCTAGTTGTTTTGCGAAGCGCACGCCGGCAACGCATGCGTTTCCTGAGGGGGTTACGGATCGGTTCGGATGCGCCGCGGGATAGGCGGTTGCAAAAAATAGCGGATTGATTCCTGCCACAACGGCAGAACCCGGTTTTCCGGACGGAGGAACGGAAACGCTGGCGACCAGGTAGAGAGCGGACAATGCGGTCACGCGGCCGCTAGGAACATTTGCGGGCACGGAATCGATGATGGACTGCGGCAGTGTCTCGGAGCTTGATGACAAAGAACCTTTCGGAACCACCACTACGTTTGGGCCGAAGGCGCGGAATTCGGTAGTAAGGCGCCGCTTGGCGTCGATTTGCAGGTTAAGAAGAGCGGCGGTGACGGCAGCGCCGGCTCCGAGCGCGAGCAGCATGACGAACAGCCGGCCGCGGTTGGCAGCGAGCAGACGCCGAAGGATGCGCCAGAACATCACTCGGTTGGTGTTGCGAAGTTCGCTCATCACTCGCCTCGCAAGATGGGCGCGGGTTCAATGCGCGAGGCGCGCCGAAGGGGAATGGCGCTGCCGAGAAGCGTCACTACCGCCGCAAGCCCAATCACAACCAGAAAAACCAGCAGGGTCGGCTCCGGCGCGGCGCCGAAAATCCTTTCACCCAGCAGGCGCGCCAAAATGATTCCCAATGCGTAGCCGATTCCTCCGCCCACAAACGCTAGCAGGAGTTGCTCCGCCGCCAGCAACAAGCCAACCGTCCCGGAACCCGCGCCCAGCGCCTTCATCAAACCAATCTCAGCTTGCCTCTCCATGACCGAGGCTGCCGAAGAGGCTCCCACGGCAAGTGCCGCAGCGAGCATGGCCGCGAGAGTGACCAGCCAGAGCAACATCTCGACGTGCGTGAGAATCTGGCCTTCGCCTTCGGCAACGCGGCGAATTACGCGCACATCGGTTCCCGGTAATTCCTCCTGAATCTGAAGCGCAATCGAGGAAATGTACGGTGTGCAGTACCAGCGATCGAATTCCGCCGGCGTCATGGTCTTGGCGTCTTTGCGCGCAAAGGCGTCTTCTGGCTTGGTCAGAGCCGAGACGTACAACTTTCGGTATTCTCCTGGCTTGCGCGCGAGCGACTGCGCGTAGGAAAGCGGGACCACGATCGAGGCATCCTCTGGACCGCCGGAAGTGAGTATCCCCGTAACTGTGAGTGGAGCGGGAATGACGGTCAGGTCACCAATAGCCAAGGAGACGGAATCGGCGATATGGATGTGATTCCTCTTTGCGAAGGCGACTCCGACCACACATTCCTTGGCACCTTCGGAAAACCAGCGCCCATCGATTCGCCACCACGGGTTGGTCTTGGCGACTCCCGTGCGAAATTCTCCGCCCTCAGGCAACGGAACGGCATGGTCTGCCCAAGTCCCAATGATCGGGACGTCCGCGACCCAATTCCCGGGCCGAGCGCCCCCATCGTTCAGCACGCGCGGCAGAGCCTCACCCCGGACTTCGACGATGGGCGCAAAGCCCATGATGTTGTTGTGCCAAAAAATGGTCTTGAGTTTCGGCAGGTCCGCTTCGGGCAGGTAGGCTCCCACATTCACCGGCCGATAGTCCACGCCGCCAATTTCGAGCGGCAGAGAATCGGCCTTCGGGGTAATCACTAGATTTGCGCCCAGGCTCCGGAATTCCTTGGCCAAGCGGTCGCCGACGTCGAGCGCCACGCTCAGCGCGGCCGTGGCCACACCCATGCCCAGAGCCAGCGCCGCGCCGGTCAGCAGCTTGTGCCGCGGACGCCGCCCGAAGGAATCGGCCACGAGTCGCAGGAACATGGAATCAGTCGTCGCCCGTGTAAGGCGCTACCTCGCGCCCTACTGGGGAATCTCCCCGGAAGCCCGGGCGAGGGCGGAAATGTCGATCACAAGGTCTCCTCCATCTATCCGCGCGGGAACCCCGACAGGATTGCAACCTCCCTGCTCGCCAATCGAGGGAATGAAAATCGCCGAAGCGCAGTGGCGGCAGATGACGTTCTGGCCGTCCTGGCGGTAGCCTTCCGCGCCGCAAATCCGGCAGGCATCTAGGGCCACGCCCCAGCCATTCGGCTTTTTGATGATCATGAACCGCAGGGATTGGCTCCCTGCGCGCACGGTGAAAAGGTGCAGCACGGCGTCCTGCACTTGGCTGAGGGGCACGCGCACGATGCTGCCAACCGGATCAATCGCCTGGGCCGCCGGCGGGGCGGAATTTGCTCGGACGTAGATGAAATCTGCGGTCAAGACGAGAATGACCGCCAGAGAAGCGATTGCAGCAGCAATCATCCAGCGGCGCTGACGGCGGTTCTGCGACTCGAGCAGGCGCTTTTCTGCGGCATTCAGGGACTCTTCTGCGGCCTTGGCGTGGGAAGCCGCCTGCCATTCCCGCAAAATCAGCAGGATCGCCGCGCCAAAAATGAAAACGAAAAAGAAAAGCTCGTTGCGCACGATGGGACCAAGAATGGCCATCTCCGCCTTGCTGGAACGCAGCCAGAGCGCTTCGCTCAATTCGTGCAAGCCGGTTAGCGCCAGTTGAAACGCGACGAGCATCAGGATGATGCTGGTAGCGGCGAAAAACCGTTGCAACGGAATGCGCAGCGTGCCCTTGAAAAAGAACAGCCCGACGGCAACCGCCGCGCCGATCCCGAGGATGGTCCCAATCCAGGTCTCGAGACCCGCTGTCGAGAGCTCCACGGCGCGCAGGATGAGCGCCAGTTCTGCGCCTTCGCGCAGAACCATAAGAAAGACAAAGAGAAAGATCCCCCAGCCCGCGGCGTTCCCCGCCCGCTCGGCGTAGGACTCTACTTTTTCCTCAATTTCTTTTCGCAGGTGGCGCGCAACGCGGTTCATCCATACAATCATCGTAACAACGAAGACCGAGGCCACCAGCAGCATCAGCCCCTCGAAGCCGTCTTCGCTGATGCGCCAGCGCTCCAGCCCCACCGCCACCGCCAGGCTCAGCGCAGCCGCCGCTGCGACGCCATACCAGACGAAGCGCGTCAGGCGAGTGCGGGCGGTGCGGGAGAGATAGACCAGGATGATGCCGACGACCAGGGCCGCTTCGACCCCTTCACGAAGCGCGATAAGAAATGCGGAAAGCACGGATTGTCCAGTCTGTCCAGTTGTAAGTAATTTGCAACTACGACTTCGAGTTTACCTTAACCGGAGCTCTTAGGTCAACCGGACTAATTCAGTCCGATTTCTTTGGCTGCTGAATAGGTTATTCTCCGGGCCGCCCTTTACTTTCTGTAACTTGCGTAGAATCAACACGCGGCATTTGTCACCTACGTCAATCCTGTCATCGGTGGCTGGTTTTACTGCACGTTTCGTGCACGTTTTGCCGTCCGCCCATATCTGTTGACTTACTGACTGGCAACCTGCTATAGGTGTGTAGCATGAAAGGCCTATCCACTCGCGAGGCTGCCCAGAAGCTCGGCATTCACCTAATTACGCTCCAACGTCATGTATCGGCTGGCACGGTTCCTGCTCCTCCTATGCAGAGAGTCGGGGGCGTCAAGGTCCGACTCTGGACGTCCCGCGACGTTGAGAAGGCCAGGAAGATTCTCGCCACTATCAAACCAGGGAGGAAAAAGAAGTAGAAGTAAGCGGGACGCGCCGCTGCTTAGAACAGCAACGCGCCCCTAACTCACAAAGGAGGGTTCAGCTCCATGCAAGCTCCAAGCAATATAATTTGTTTCCCCAAACAGTCAAACGCACCCAAAAAAAATCCCGAACAGAAATGCACGGTCCTTGAGTGGATCCGCGCCGGCTGGCAGTTTCCTGGCAAGCCTGCCCCGCCTGACAAAGGCGGTGCGCGATGAGCGAGAACAAGCCGCTACAGGTTTTATCGAGGCAGAATCCTAAGCGAGTCAGACTCCCAAATAACTACGGCACCAACTCGTATGCCGTCATTGAGGTATCTGCTGACTCGAGGCAATCGCTATATGACCTTGAGCACGAGGCTGGAATGGGAGGAAGCCATCGCCCAGAGGGAGATTGCAGGAGTAGCCCGCTGGCTGATCGAGAATCGAGACGCGCTGCTACAGATGACGGCCCGGACCGTGGACGTGCGGCCACTAGAAGAGCTTCCTGGCCAAGTTGAGATTACCGGATCCAAGATGGGACTTGATGTGCTGCTTGGGCCTGAGGACGAAAAGAAATAGCCCCACGCTGCAATCCTAGCAGCCAGGAAACTTCACGAAATAGGCGTCAAGCCATGCCCTGCGAGGGAGCGCGCCATCGCTGACGCCAGGGCTGAAGGAGGCGGCGTGCTTTTGCAGGAGAATGCTCATTCTGGGGGGTAAAACCGCCGCCTCCTCGTGGTAGTTGAGTGACGCTAGCTCTCCCCGCGCTTTTGTTGTAACTGGCAAAACAAACAGCAAAAAAAAGAAGAACCTGACGAGGAGAAGTGAGGTTTTGCAAATGGGTCGGACGCGGAGGGTTGCAGAGGAGGTGGCCCCTAGATACCTGCCAGTCCCCGCTGGGGCTGGGCCGGGGCATAGACCTGCCGCGTCCGTCCCGACGCCAAGACCAGTCTGGTCCTCTGTGTAAGTATGTCGATACTGTCAAAACAAACAGTGCTATAAAACCGCGATATCGCCTGGAGAACTCGCGAATATCGTTCGCGGTTTTACACGCTGTTCACAGAAACTTGCTAGAGTCTGGGAGCTCCGCAGGAGGTCCTCTGCGATGCAAGGACGCTATAGCATTCTGTTTCTCTGCGCGGGAAACTCGGCGCGTTCCATCATGGCCGAGGCCATCATGAACAGCAAGAGGCGGCCCAATTTCACGGCCTACAGCGCCGGTAGCCATCCAGCGGGCCGCGTCAATCCCCATGCGCTCAAGATGATCCAGACCGCGCGGCTGCCGATTATGGGACTGCGCAGCAAGGCGTGGGATGAGTTCGCAAAACCGGACGCCCCGAAAATGGATTTCGTTTTCACCGTCTGCGATACTACCGCCAAAGAGGTATGCCCGGTCTGGCCTGGCCAACCCATGACTGCGCACTGGGCGGTACCCGACCCCGCCGCGGTCGTTGGATCGGAGGAGCAAATCGACCGCGCTTTTCGTGATGCCTTCAACGTACTCGATCGCCGCATCAGTTTGCTATTGAGCTTGCCGCTTGCGAGCCTCGACAAACTTGCGATCCAGAAGGAAATCGACCGCATTGGGAAAGAAGTGCCTGAAGTCAAGGCGCAGCACGCTTAGAGGTTAATTGAGCGCATCAGGCAAGGCGGAATGCGGGAGCCGTACCGCTACTGGCGCAAAGTGGTATAGTTCGACGCCACAATGAAGCGCCGTAATTTCCTCTGTGGCTTGCTGGTTGGGCCTTTGCCCTTGAAAGCTCGATTCGCTCGATTCTTTGCTCGTTACGGTTGATACCATCGAAAAGCACTATGCGCCGTTCGTCAAGGAACTGCGAGAGAGAGTGCGCCGCCTGATGCAAAATGGCCAGGGAATCGAGCAACCAATTGCACAAATATTGCACAGCAGCCCGCGGCGAAAGGAAGGATTCAATGAAAACACTTGATAACAAAACCGTTATCCGTCCGCAACACTGTTTAGGTTATTCTGTTTCTTGCACATGGGCACCCTTCGCCAAGCCTTGTCTTGCACACTTTCAAGCCTGGTTCTGTTTTCTCTAGGCTCGTTCGCTCAATCGCAGCCGCCCGGTCCCCAGCCGCAAGCTCAGCCGGAGCGGCCGGACCCGAAGCGCGCGCGCAAAGCCGCCGAGCAGGGTGAAAAGGCGGAAGCCGCGGGGCATTGGGAAGACGCTTTGGCCGCTTATGAGGCCGCCGCCCACTACGCCCCTACGGATATCGCCTTTGCCGAGCGCGCCGCAGCGCTGCGCTCGAAATTGGTGCGGTCTTACGCCGATGCCGCGGAGCGGGATGCGATAGCCGGCCGCTTGGAGCAGGCAACCGAAGATCTCGGCGCGGCGCTGGCGATTGATCCCAGCAACCACGACGTCATGGAGCGCTTGCGGCAAATCAAAAACATGGCAGATGAAAGCAAGCCAGAAGCTGTCCCGGAAATTCCCGACTTGCCCCGATTGAAACCGCAGCCAGGGAAGCGCAACCTCGACTTTCGAGGGGACACCAAGACGGTTTACGAGCAGCTGGCCGGAATTTTCGGGCTGCGCGTCTCCTTCGACGCCGATCTGATCGTCAGGAACGTGCGCTTGAACCTCCACGATGTGGATTTTAAAGACGCCGCTACCGTCCTCGCCGCGGAGACGGAAACCTTCTGGCGCCCGGTGAATGCCACGCTGATGTTTGTGGCTGGGGACACGCCGGAAAAACACCGCGAATACGATTTGGAAGCGGAGCAGACTTTTCCACTTTCTTCCGCCGTTAGTGCCGAGGATGCTACGGAAGTTTTGCGCATCTTGCGCGAGATCATCGGTTCCCCGCACATGAATCTAGACCCGCGCAGCCACAGCATGACGATGCGCGATACCCCGCAGCGGCTGGCTCTCGCGGGGGCACTCCTTCAGCAGATCGAGAGGGCGCGCGGGGAGTTGATGCTGGAGATCGAGCTGCTGGAAGTCGACCGCAGCGCCGCGAGGAAACTCGGCATCGAGCCACCCACCAGTTTCAGATTAATCACCCTCCCAACCAACTTGCTCAACGAATTGAAACAGGCAAATGATTTGTCGGCACTCCAAACGCTTCTGGCGGGAGTCTTTGGAGCCGCGGTCACGGGTGCGTCGACCTCCATCAGTTCTCTGATTCCTCCACTCGTTGCCGTCGGAGGCGGCACTTCTACGTTCCTCCTGACTCTTCCCGCGGCCACCGCCGACTTCTCCGAGGCGCTTTCGCTGGTCGAGAGCGGCCGCCAGGTTCTCTTGCGCGCCCAGGACGGCAAGCCAGCCACTTTTTTCGTGGGCGAGCGGTTTCCCGTTACACTTTCCTTACTTTCCGGCAGCCTGGGGAGGCCAACCTTTACGCCCAATCCAGGCGGAGCGAGCAATCCCTTCCCCAGCACTTCTTATCCAGCCGGGATCGGCACAGTCGCTCTGGTGACCGCAGATTTTCGGAATAACGGCATGTTGGACCTTGCGGCCGTGAACCAAATCGACAACTCGGTTACGGTTCTGCTGAACGAGAGCGGCACTCAGGGCACGTTTTCGCAAGCCACCGGTTCTCCCATTACGCTGGGAACTCCGAGGAGCGCAGCGTCGGCGACGCTGCCTGGAATCGCTTCGGCGACATTCACCGGCAGCGGATGCCACGACCTGGTCGCCAGTGATCCGCTTGCGAACGCAGTGAACGTGCTTCTCAGCAACTGCGATGGGACGTTTCAGAAACCCGTCTCTATTCGCTCGGGCTTCAACCCCACGGCGATTACCACGGGAGACTTCAACGGCGACGGTCACCAGGATTTCGCGGTGGCCAACGAGGGTGATGACTCCATTTCTATTTTTCTTGGTGACGGCACCGGCAAATTTACAGCTGCGCGGAATTCTCCTTTTGTCTTCGCGCCGCAGCTTATGATCAGCACTACGACGCTGCCCGACGGCGTCTTGAATGCCGCTTATACCGCCGCCTTGCAATCAACCGGAGGAGCCGGAACAATCACCTGGAGCCTTGCGGCCGGGACGCTTCCGACGGGCCTGACTCTGAATCCCAGCACCGGCGCCATCACCGGTACACCCAGCGCCGCGGGAACTTCACCCATCACCGTGGAGGCCACGGATTCCGCCAGCCCTCCGAATTCCGTTACCACAGCCCTCAGCATTTCCATTAACACGACAGCTCCGGCGTTTGCGATTTCCACGGCCGGGCTTCCCAACGGAAGTGTCGGCACGCCTTACGACCAGATCCTGACCGTTACCGGAGGAACCACCCCGCTTACCTGGGACCTTTCCTCCGGGGCCCTGCCTACGGGCCTGAGCCTGAACGCGAAGACCGGCGAAATCACGGGAGCTCCGGCGGCCACGACTGCGGGGACAAGTTTCACCTTTACGGTCGCGGTCACGGACTCGAGCGCTGCCCCCTTGACAGCACAAAAGCAGTTTACTTTGACCCCCTTTACTGCCAGCGAGCGAGGCCCGGTGGCGATGGTGACGAATGACTTTAATTCGGATGGGAACGAGGACCTTGCCATCGTAAATCAAACCACCAACAATGTGGCCATTCTCTTGGGGCATGGCGACGGCACCTTTTCTGAAGCCACGAGTTCGCCGGTATCGTCGGGCAATGGCCCGGTGGCGATCGCGGCCGGCGATTTGAATCGCGACACGAAGCCGGACCTCGCCGTGGTGAATCAAACCGACGACACCGTCAGCATTTTTCTCAACAATGGGGACGCCAGCTTTGCGCCTGGACCAACCCCGCTGCTGCAAACCGCGGCGTCTCCGACCGGTGTTGTTATCGCGGACTTCAATCAGGATGGCCTCCCGGATATTGCGGTGACAAACGGAGGAGCCAATACCTTCCGCGTCTTTGTGGGTCTTTCGGGAGGGCTGTTCAGCCAAGCCTTCGAGCCTCCCGCCGGTCCCACCGGTTCCACCCCTACTGCCATCGTCTCCGGCGCTTTCGCGACTGGAGGATTTCCTGATGTGGCGATCACCAATAATGTCTCGGGGGCCGCGGGCGACGTCACTGTGGTTTTGAATCCGGCGAGCCTGTTTTCCGGCGTGGCGCCTGGAGTCGCGCAGCAGCCTTATCCCGCCTCCGAGTATATTGACCTCGGCTTGAAGATCAAAGCCACGCCGACGCTTCATCCCGACGGCGAAGTGACCCTGCAACTGGAATTCGAGATTCGCGCGCTTTCCGGCACGAGTGTCAACGGCATCCCCGTCCTTTCGAATCGCACCTTGTCGCAAACCGTGCGCGTGAAAGAAAATGAGCCGACTCTTATTAACGGCATGACGGATAACGAAGAAACGCGTTCCATCGCGGGATTGCCAGGTTTCGCGGAGATCCCTGGCCTAGGCTATGCATTCGGCTCCAGGGGCAGATCCCTGCAAGACTCCGAGTTGCTTATTGTGGTTACTCCCCGCAGACTGCGGCTGGCGGATCATCTCAC
>Ga0182041_10000262_pt1 | contig 24177 bp, 18 predicted proteins | sample flu12Cox44000178_FD_125967 | JGI IMG/M metagenome (GOLD analysis project Ga0182041, IMG submission 125967) | Lab enrichment of tropical soil microbial communities from Luquillo Experimental Forest, Puerto Rico - flux8day.12C.oxic.44.000.178 | ecosystem: Environmental > Terrestrial > Soil >...
AGTCCCACCAAGACCGCCATGGTAGACACTGCAGGGGGGCGGAGTCAGTGGTCCCACCTCACAACCGCTGCCGTCGTGCTCATGGTCCTGTTGTTCTTGACACGTCCGTTGAGCTTTCTGCCAAATGCCGTTCTCGCCGCCATAGTCTTTCTCATCGGTGTCAAACTCGTCGACTACCGCGGGCTTGCGGAAATTCGACGCTCAGCGCCCAATGAATTTGCATTGGCTATCGTCACAGCCGTTACAGTCATTGTTTTCGGTGTCGAGAAAGGCATCATTGTAGCGGTGATACTGTCGCTCCTCCAACATGTCCGAAACAGTTACCGCCCGCTCACTGGCGTGCTCGTTCGGGATGCTGCAGATCATTGGCGAATTGAGGATCCAGTCCCCGGAATGATGGCTGAACCCGGCATGGTGATTTTCTGGTTCGGTTCAGACCTCTTTTACGCCAACGCCGGTTTCTTCGCCGAGCAGGCGCGCAAACTCGTATACCACTCACCCTCACCTGTGCGCTGGTTCGTCGTCGACGCGACTGCCATCACCAAGCTGGATTTTTCTGCTGGCCACGCGGTCGCGGAACTTCAGCAAGAGTTGGCAAAGACAGGGGTAGTGCTGGCGTTGATCGTTGTCCCGGTGCGTCATTTCGGCAACCTAGAACAAATGGGGTTGAACAATTTGATGGGTCCCGGAAGGATTTTCGAAACTCGCCATGCCTGCGTTACGGCGTACCGGTCGGAATGTTCAACACCAAGTAACGAGCCATCCGCGTCGGGAGCCGATCCCACTACCCCAGGGCAATCCGCGTGACCCCCTTCGTGGAGTAAGAATAGCCAGTTCGGCAACAAAGCTTGGTTTCAAGGATGGCTGTGCAGCGCATGGCAGTTTTACAAGCTAGGATCCAAAGACATCTCTGCGGGAGATCTTTTTCTCCTATCACTATTGGCGAAAAATTCCCATTAGACTCGGATCTCCACAGCAGCCTCCTGTTCAAAGCGTCAACTTTGCGCTTAAATGGTCGCCTGATGCATGACAAAACCGAAGAGGCTCGCCGCAAGGAACTTCTCCACTCCGTCCGGGAAGATGCGAGACGTAAGATGCGGGACAGCCTACCTGTACCACACCAGTCCTAAAAGCACTCTTCGACTACCTCGATACACAACTTGAATCGTCCGAGTGTTACGAAGGCGATTTCACTCATTGACCCTTGGTTCGCAAAAGGCTTCGGAGTAGTGGCTCGATTGCGGAAAGGCCCCCGCAGCTGGCCGGTGGGTCGCCTAGGCTGTCTAGGTGTAGAATGCGCTTAGTCATTCCGCCGTAGGGGCTGTTCAATGAAGCCCGACCCCGAGCTCGTATACGCCGCTGAGCGCGTCATCAAAGCTTCGAACGCCGATCTCATCCACAAATGCCTGGTTTGGTACAAGCAGTGGTGTCGCGTGGGAAACAGAAGGGGTGTAGAGCTTTCCGCGTACACTCTCAGGCTTGAAATCCAGAAGGCACACGCCGAAGAAAGAGCATTGCAGCGGGCACAGCGCAAGGCTTCCTGATCCCGTGCACCCAAATCGCTCGCTCAGTACCTGGTCGTCACAATCTTTGCTGGTCAATTGGCGTAATCAAGGCGATCGCACTCATTGACCCACAACTCTATCCCCGATGACTGCTTGCACGGTTGGCTCGAAGCCCCGTTGCCAGAACCACTCTAGAACGTAGTCGCCAAAATTATCGAATACGGACAGCTTGTTGTTCCGTTCGCAGTCTTCACGCAATCGCGCCTTCCACACTTCGAAACTGAGAGCAGGCTGCGTCACCTTTCGAATGGTAACGCTTAGAGACCAAAAAGCCCGTCCCACTAAGCCGTCTCGGAGAGGTTCCCCATTAGGCTGCTGCCGCAAGAGGGTAGATGTCGTTACGCCCGACATCGGCAGTCCTGATACGAGGAGACGAGACTCGTGCCTCAATCGATCCGCCCAATACACCATTCAGTCTGAGGAGAGAAACGCTTCCGCAACAAGCACAGTGACCGTTCAAGCCTTCGCTAATAATCTCGCAGTTCGCACACAAGACTGCGTGCTGAAGACGAACCAGATTCGCATTGAGCCAAACTTGAGCACTCATTTTCCTGATTCCTCCAACGGTCACAGGCTAATCGAATCAACCAGTGCATCTAGGTTGCCAAGACCAAACGCAACGGAACGGGCGTGTTGCCAACGAGTTGGGGAAACGGTGGGCTTTCGAACGAGGATGGGTAGATGCAAGCCTTTGCATTGGAGGGTCAATGAGTTCTATCAAAGGGGATGTCAAGAAAATAGTTCTGCCTCGACCGGAGGAGAGATGTTTTCTGGAGATCCAGCACACGGCGATTAAGCTTCCCGGGAGAAGTGTGACTTGTGATCCACGAACCTTGTTTGCTTCCAGATCACACGAGCTGCGGCTGACGTTGGGATTCACGAGGGCACGATCAGCCCAGCTTTTGTCGGACACTCTCGCGGTGGCCGCCACGGACCCATCCTTGCCAACGTTGCTGCGTTGGCAAAGTTGGGCGCCGAGTACGCGGAACGCTGCACTTCAAAGAGAGAGCAGGATGGCCGTCTTAGGTGGCGGATTTTTCGAACTCAGTTGAAGAATTACCCTCACCCAAGATTGTTCCCGGTAACGAGCAGCACAGCTGTCTTAGTGACCACTGAAAGCAAGTTCATCTGCGGAAGGCGCGGACGAGTTCAGTTGGACGATGCGCCATACAGCACCGGATTTCCCACACAACACTGTTCCGCGTATCCGTAACATTTGTTGGTCTAGCTTGATGCGAAGCTCAACCTCAGCCCAGACGTCCTCTCCAAGGAGGTGATGCGCTCGCAGGGTAATCACAAGCTGAGGTAGCGCACGTTGTGTGCTGCGTTCCCGCCGCAGATATTCCATGAACGCTTCCCGGCCGTAAAAGTCTCCTACAGCCGTAAAGAGCACGACTCGCGGGTCGAGGCAATCCAACAAAACCTGCTCCTCCCCGCTGTTGAATGCCTGTGCGCACAGAGCCAATCTCTTGTCGAGTTCTTCCAGATGCGATTGCGCAATCTCAAGGTCCACCGGCAAGCGGACCACGTGAGCCTTCAAGTCCACCACGGCACCCAACCTGCGGAGCAGGTCGATTCCCAATATTCCGTGGATGGTATGACCACATGCGCGTCCAATGGCCGAGAGATCGACTGCCGATAACCTCAGGTTCTGCAAGTGATGCTCGCCGACAACAAAATCGCTGATGGTAACTTTTTGCCCCCGAGTACTGTACGTCCCGTTCCAGGATGTGACCGGGATTTTCTGTGAGTCTCCGTACGGAAAGGACCCAAGGTTCAGCGTCGAAGTTGCAGCCGTGTCAAGGAGGAATGAAAATTCCATTCCACCAATACTGACCTCGACCATGGGCAAGCCATCGCAGGCAGCCAGCGGAACATCTTCGGCGAAACATCCTCCGAGCGTCCCAACCAGCAGAAAGCCGAAAATGAGAGCGTGACGCATTTAGCGAACCTGGGCGCGAAGTATAGCATAGAAAAACGAACGTTCGTGCTATTATTTTGGTGGCGATAGACTCTTGCCATGACGTACATCAAGTCCGGGGCGATCGACCGTCGCCCCAAGGGCGCACAGACTCGCGAGAGCATTCTCCGGACCGCTGTGGATCTGGCCTCACTCGAAGGCCTCGAGGGTCTCACCATCGGTCGGCTTGCCCAAGAGTTGAAGATGAGCAAGAGTGGTTTGTTCGCCCACTTCGGCTCCAAGCAGGATTTGCAGCTAGCCACGGTGGAAATGGCGGGGGAGATCTTCAAGGAGTGGGTGATGCGTCCTGCACTGTCCCGGCCTGCGGGAATGCCCCGTCTTTGGGAGCTTCTGGAGCGATGGCTCAGTCACGTGGAAGACAAGGTGTTTGCCGGCGGCTGTTTCTTCACGGCCGCATCGTTCGAGTTTGATAGCCGCCCGGGTCCTGTCCGCACTGCGATTGTCGAAGCCATGCGCCAGTGGCTGTCGACGTTGACCCGCGCCATCGAGCAGGCTCAGAAGGCGGGGCACCTCAACCCGAATCTCGACCCCTCCCGGTTTGCGTTGGAGATATATTCCATGGCTGTGGGGGCACATTGGGCTTCCGGACTGCTAGGTCAACGCAACGCTTTGCAGAATGCCCGCGAAACAATATTGGCCCGCCTGCGCTCCGAAGCTAGGCCGACCGGCGATGGAGAACACCTTCTGTCTAGCAAGGGCAGGCGTGCGGTAAGCAAGCGATAGGTCGCGCCTTCAATTCACCGTATTCAACAAAGACCTCGCGGATCGACCTTTCGGTCGCACAATGATTTTTCTAATGTTAGCGAGTATTTTGTTACAGTGACTCTCATTTGCTAGGCCGACTTGCAGAATTATGGATCTTACGTCCACGGTCTTACAGTCAAACGATCCGAAGGAGGAACCGATGGCTACTGCGCCTGTCACACGGAGGGGAACGGCCGAGACAACAGAAGGCCGCCCGCCGACCGGGCTTCGGGAACGCAAGAAGGCGCGGTTGCGGCAGCGCATTATCGATACGTCCATCAAACTGTTTCGCAAGTACGGATACGAACACACCCGAATCGATGACATCGTTCAAACGCTGGAGATCAGCCAGCCCACCTTTTTCCGCTATTTCCCCAGCAAGGATGCAGTCTTGCGCCAGGTGGGAGAGCGCGGATATGCGTGTATCCGTGAGAGGCTCCACTCGGAACTGTCGCAGGAAGCTACAACCAGCGAGCGTTTGCGACGCCTGTACCTCACTATGGCGCGCGAGGTAGAAGCCGATCGGCAACTGTGGCAAGCCGTCGTCTTGTCGGGCGCCATGGATCCGGTGCGATCGGTTGACCTGCGCGAACCTGAGGAAGCTACCGCCAGGCTGCTGCGTGAGATTCTCTGGCAGGGGCAGAAGCATAACGAAGTGACACGCGATTTTCCAGTGCTCCACATGGCGCAGTTCATGGAAGGTCTCTACAACACCGTGGTGCGGCAGTGGGCCGTGGATCTGACCGGGCCGCACAAACTCACAGACAGGGTGCGTAACGCTGTCGAGCTTTTCTTGCGCGGCATTCAGCCGTAACCTTCCTCGGATCTGGCGGCAATGCCTCTCTGTTGGAGGTTTCACGTAGGGCGAAGGAAGCGCCAATGAAGGCTGCCGTTCTGCACGAATTCAAGAGGCCATTAGAGATCAAGGAAATCGCCCCACCACAACTTGGCGCGGACGATGTCCTGATCGAGGTCGAGGTCTGTGGTGTTTGCCATTCTGATCTGCACCTGGCCGATGGCGATTGGACGCAACTGTCGCGCATTGTAAAAAAGCCACTGGTTCTAGGGCATGAAATCGTAGGCCGTGTGGTGACGCGCGGCGTCGCTGTGCGGAGTATTGAGATCGGAGAGCGGGTCGGTGTGCCCTGGCTGCAGTGGACCTGCGGGGAGTGCGAGTTTTGCCGAGAGGACAACGAAAATCTGTGCGTCAAACAGCGAATCACTGGTGTCACGGTAGATGGCGGGTACGCTGAGTACACGAAGGCGCCCGCCAGCCACGTTGTCAAAATCCCCGATGAGCTGTCAGCGGAACAGGCGGCACCTTTGCTTTGTGCCGGGGTCACGGTTCATCGCGCCCTTAAGCACGCCAGGGTTCGCTCCGGGCAACGGTTGGCGGTCTTCGGGGTAGGTGGACTTGGCCACCTCGCCGTCCAAATTGGGCAGGCAGCCGGGGCGGAAGTGACCGCGATCGACGTTTCCGATGAAAAACTCGCGCTCGCCGAGTCTGGCGGTGCTGTGCGGACTTTGAACACCACGAAGTGCGATGTGGTGAAGGAACTCCGTGCATCAGGCAGAGTACACGTCGCGCTCGTCACTTCAGCGGCGAAAGCTGCCTACGACATGGCCTTCGGCTGTGTGCGACCAACGGGAACGCTGCTGGCCGTGGGCCTGCCCGCCGAGGACATTTCTTTCCCACCAATCCTGATGGCTGCAAGTGAAATTCACATCAAGGCCTCCAGTGTTGGCACGCGGGAAGATCTGCGCGAAATTCTGGCCATGGGAGCGGCCGGAGCGGTTCACTGCCAGGTTACGGTCCGACCGCTGGCCGAGGTCGGTCAGGTTTTGCAGGAATTCCGCCGCGGCCAAGTCTGTGGGCGGGCGGTGCTGCGCTTGAGGTAATCGTTCCCTGTGCACGCCCCTGAAGTGCTAACTCTGGCCAGAGCGTGCGTTGACGTTAGTGACTTTAATATGATATCAACTGTCACTTTTATGCCGCTCCGCGCTCCATCGCCAGAGGTGATTACGGAGTGAACGTCAAGGCGCTCTTCGATCTAAGCGGCCGCGTGGCCATCGTCTCGGGCGGTTCGATGGGACTGGGCCGCCAGATGGCCGAAGGTCTCGCCGAGATGGGAGCAGATCTCGTGCTCTGTGCCCGTAAGAAGGAACGCTGTGAGACGGCAGCAGAAGAGTTGCGCAGCCTTGGCGCAGAGGCGCTTGCACTCGCATGCGACGTCAAAGATCAAACCGCGATCCAGGCGGTCGTGGATACGACGCTTGCGAAATTCGGACGGATCGACATTCTGGTCAACAATGCGGGAACGTCGTGGGGCGCTCCCATCGAAGACATGACGATCGAGCAATGGGACAAAGTTCTCGACACCAACTTAACTGGCACATTTCTGTTTTCTCAGGCGGTGAGCAAGGCGATGATCGCCCAGAAATCAGGCAAGATCATCAACATCGCCTCCGTAGCAGGTTTGGGCGGAGCGTCGGCAGAAATGCAAGCGATCGGCTACCACGCGAGCAAAGGCGGCGTCATCGCATTCACCAAGGACCTGGCCTGCAAATGGGCGCCACACAACATTCAGGTGAATGCAATCGCTCCCGGATGGTTCCCCACCCACATGTCGCAATGGATCATCGAGCACCGCAAAGATTCGTTGCTGGCGAAAATTCCCGCTGGCCGCTTCGGCAGTGATTGTGACTTGAAGGGTGCTGCGGTATTTCTGGCCTCGGATGCGTCTGCCTATGTGACCGGACACGTCCTCGTCGTCGATGGTGGTCAAACCGCCTGGTGACAAGAGGTTTGTATGAACATTCCCCTCACACCGGTCCGTTTCCTTCGCTACCCGACACAGCAGTTTCCGCACAAGACGGCGGTAGTTTGTCAGGACCGGCGTTTTACCTATGCTGAGTTTGGCGATCGGGTGTGGCGCCTGGCCGGTGCTCTGCGGGGCGCCGGGCTGAAGGCCGGCGATCGAGTCGCATTTCTCAGCCTGAACTGCCATCGCTTGCTCGAGGCATACTTTGGAGTTCTGGAAGCGGGCTGCATTTTGCTTCCTCTCAACATTCGTTTGGCAAGTCCGGAGCTGGCTTACATCCTGAATGATTCTGGCGCGACGGCCCTTTTCCTGGAGCAGGAATTCGCTGGACTCGTCGACTCGTTCCAGAAAGAGCTGCGCTCGGTGCGCACGCTTCACCAACTCGACGGTACGCCGCAAGCAGAGTGGCTCTCTCCCAGCACGTATGAACAGATGCTGGCCTCCCCGCCATACTGCCAAGACATCATGGAGTTCGATGAGAACTCTGTCGCGGAAATGTTCTATACCAGCGGGACCAGCGCCGCTCCCAAGGGCGTAATGCTCACTCACCGCAACGTATACCTGCACGCTATGAACATGGCCGTGCATCATCACACCCGATATGAGCATGTGCAGTTACACACGATCCCCCTATTCCACGCCAACGGCTGGGGGGCAGCCCACACCATCACCTTCCTGGGTGGGACCCATGTCATGCTTCCCCGCTTCGTTCCGGAAGAGGTCTTCCGTTTGGTGGCTCGGGAACGGGTTAGCGCCCTCAGCCTTGTTCCGATCATGGCCATCGCTCTGCTCAATTCGCCCGCACGCTCCAAGTACGACCTCAGCAGCCTCGAGTGGATCACCATCGGAGGCGCAGCCTCTTCCCCAACCTTGATCCGTGAGGTAGAGCAGAAGTTTGGATGCAAGTGCTACTCCGGATATGGACTGACGGAGACCTCACCCGGATTGGCCAGCGCTGACCTGAAGCCAGACATGCAGTGTTCGCCTGAGGAGAAATACATCGTGCAGTCCATGACCGGATTTGCATACCCAGGTTGCGAAGTTCGAGTGGTTGATGAGGCCGACAAGGACGTGCCGAAAGACGGGATGACCATGGGAGAAGTCATTGCCCGCAGCGATGGTGTGATGGCCGGTTACTGGCAACAGCCCACAGCGACTGCCGAGGCTTTACGCGACGGCTGGCTTCGCACCGGCGACATGGCCGTGGTCGCGGGGAACGGGTACGTCCGAATAGTCGATCGAAAGAAGGACACGATCGTGAGTGGCGGGGAAAACATTTCCTCACTTGACGTCGAGAAAACCCTGCTCGCGCACCCTAACGTTTGTGAGGCCGCGGTCATTCCGCTAGCGGATGAGAAATGGGGTGAGGTTCCGAGAGCTGTGGTGGTCGCGAAGCCAGGATCGAAAATGAGCGAACAGGAGCTGATTGAGTTCTGCCGCGCTCGAATGGCCCACTACAAATGCCCGCGATCGGTTGTGTTTTGCGAGAGTCTGCCGAAAACGGCGACCGGCAAAGTTCTGAAAAGGGTGTTGCGGAAGCTATATCAGGTCGATTCAACCACGGTACGTTCCGACGGGTGATTGGACAGAGGCACGGCTGTGCGCTGTGCCGTCAAGGTCAGTAGCTTTGCGAGAGCGGCCTATGAACAATCTGGTGAGAATCAGCACGAATGACGATGTCGCGATGATTACCGTCGACAACCCTCCGGTGAACGCGCTAAGTCCCGGTGTGCCGGAAGGGATCCTGGCAGCTATTGATCGGATGAACCAGGATCCGGCGGTTAAGGCGGCCGTGGTGATCGGCGCCGGCCGTACGTTTGTCGCGGGTGCGGACATCAAGGAATTCGGCAAGATGACCTCGGGGGCCAGCCCCCGCAGGAGCCTCCTGCCTTTCCTCCTGCGTATCGAAGACAGCCAGAAGCCGGTAGTGATGGCGATCCACGGATCAGCCCTTGGAGGCGGACTTGAACTGGCGATGGCCGGCCATTACCGAGTCGCTTCGCCGAGTTCGCAGGTGGGTCAGCCGGAAGTGAACCTTGGCATCATTCCCGGTGCCGGAGGAACGCAACGCCTGCCGCGCCTTGTCGGCGTTGCCAAGGCTGTGGAGATGTGCGCAGCGGGTAAACCAATCTCAGCACGCGAGGCCGTCGCCTTGGGGCTGATCGATCAACTGATTGAGGGCGACCTGGCCACTGAAGCGGTGGCCTTCGCTCGTGGGATCGTCGACAAACCCGTGCACAAAACGCGGGACCGAACTGAGAAGCTCGGCTCTGCGGCGGACTGCGCTGCGATCTTTGCCATCGCCCGCGACACGGCCCGCAAGAGACAGCGCGGCTTGCTCGCGCCCTTGGCCGCCATTGACGCTATCGAGGCCGCAACGCGACTGCCATTTGAAGAAGGCTGCCAGACGGAGGCCAAGCTCTTCACCGAATGCCTTTTCTCCGGTCAGTCGAAAGCGCTGATTCATGTGTTCTTTAGCGAGCGCGAGGTCGCGAAGATTCCCGACGTTGCGAGAGAAACGCCAGTACTGACTGTGAACCGAGTGGCTGTCGTCGGCTCTGGAACCATGGGCGGTGGCATCGCAATGGTGTTTGCCAACGCGGGTATTCCGGTCGTGGTGAAGGGTGTGGATCAACAGGCGCTCGAAATGGGCCTGAACAAAATCAAGAAGAACTATGCCACTTCCGTGCAGCGCGGCCGTGTCACCCAGGCGTACGTGGACGAACGCCTCGAATTGATTAAGCCTGTGCTCTCCTACGATGCGTTCTCCCAGGTGGACATGGTGGTAGAGGCGGTGTTCGAAGGTATGGCTCTCAAGAAAGCCGTGTTTGCCGAACTGAACCGGGCCTGTCGACCGGGAGCGATTCTGGCCACAAACACTTCCACTCTCAACATCGACGAGATCGCAGGAGCAACGTCACGTCCGGAGGCGGTGATAGGAACCCATTTCTTCAGCCCTGCGAACGTGATGCGCCTGCTGGAGATTGTGCGCGGGGAAAAATCGAGCACGCAAGTCGTTGCCACTTGCATGCAGCTGTCGAAGAAGCTGGGCAAGGTCGGAGTTCTGGTTGGGAACTGTCGCGGTTTTGTCGGCAACCGAATGTTCGGTCCCTACCGGCGCGAAGCACAGTTTCTGGTTGAGGAAGGCGCGGAAGTGGCGGCGGTTGATGAGGCACTCGTCGAATTCGGAAATGCCATGGGCCCCCTGGCGACTGGTGATCTAGCGGGTCTGGACGTGGGCTGGCGCATTCGCAAGGAATATCGTCACCTGGAAAAGCCCGGAGTCCGTCAGCCCTTCGCCGAGGACCGTCTCTGCGAACTCGGCCGTTACGGACAGAAAACTATGAAGGGGTGGTACCGGTACGACGAGAACCAGCGCGCGAGCGTGGATCCGGAAGTGACGGCGCTGATTCGGAAGTGGAGCGCGGAAGCGGGCATACCCCAGCGAGAGATTTCGGCTGCTGAGATCGTTGACCGTTGCCTATACGCGCTGGTCAACGAAGGGGCGCGGATCTTGGAGGAGGGCTATGCCCTACGGGCCGCGGACATCGACATCATCTACCTCAACGGCTATGGATTCCCGGCTCACCGCGGCGGGCCGATGTGGCATGCCGACACGGTCGGATTGTCGAAGGTGTACCAGCGTATCTACGAACTCCACCAGCAACACGGAGAACTTTGGACGCCGGCGCCTTTACTAAAACGATTAGCGGAAGCGGGCAAGACATTTGCTGATTTCGATAGAGGGCATCCGGCAGCGGCCTAGAGTAGAAACATGGGAACAGAAGCGGTCATCGTGGCCAGTTCACGGACGGCGCTGGCCAAGTCATTTCGTGGTTCGTTCAACCTCACTCGTCCCGAGGAACTGGCGGCACACTGCATCCAGGATGTGCTGCGTAAGACTCCACAACTCGATCCGCGTGAAGTCGAGGATGTCGTGCTTGGCTGTGGGCTACCCCATGGCCCGCAAGGACACAATATCGCGCGCGTCTCCGCCTTACTTGCGGGCCTCCCAACCTCCGTGGGGGGAATCACTCTCAATCGGTTTTGCTCCTCCGGCCTGCAAGCAATCGCGGTCGCCGCTTATCAGATCGTGAGCTGTGGCAGCGATGTGATGATCGGTGGCGGTGTTGAGAGCATCACCATGACCCCTCGCAGCTACGATCCGAATCCGCGATTGCTGGAAAAGATGCCGGGCGTGTACATGGTGATGGGAGAAACCGCTGAGGTTGTCGCGAAACGCTACAAAGTTAGCCGGCAGCAGCAGGATGAATATGCGTTGCTGAGCCAGCAGCGCACCTCTCAGGCTCAGCGAGACGGTTTCTTCGATGGCGAAATTGCTCCCATGCGCGTAGTCCGCGGCATCTTCGATAAAAACACGAACGAAGTGGTTAGCAAGGAAGAAGTCTGCGTGGACAAGGACGAATGTAATCGTCCCGACACCACACTGGAAGGATTACTGGCGCTGAAACCGCATTTCGATCCGACGAGTGGCCTGGGCACGGTCACGGCGGGCAATTCATCGCAGCTTTCCGACGGTGCATCGGCCACCCTGGTGATGTCTCGGAGACGTGCGGACCAGCTTGGGATTCCATATAAACTCGTTTTCCGCGGTTTCCAAGTGACCGGTTGCGACCCCGACGAAATGGGTATCGGACCGGTCTTCGCGGTTCCAAAGTTGTTACAGCGCACAGGCGTGAGCTCCAAAGATATCGATCTATGGGAGCTCAATGAAGCGTTCGCCGTTCAGGTGGTGTATTGCCGAGATCGCCTTGGACTTGATCCGCAGAAATTAAACGTGAATGGCGGGTCGATCTCCATTGGCCATCCGTTCGGCATGACCGGATCCCGGCTGGTGGGGACATTGGCAAACGAAATGACGCGACGGAGGGCACGCTACGGAGTCGTCACGATGTGCGTGGGAGGGGGCCAGGGTGCGGCTGGGCTTTTTGAGAGCGCGAATTGAATAGAGCGGGGATTTTAGCGAGTTGTGGATGATGGCGGCACTTTGCGATCAGACGGGCGCGGTAAGAGCAGGCGAGGAGCTCGACCTGACACGGTTGCTGCCATTTCTTCAGCAGCAGTTCGCCGACGACGGACCCGTCTCGATAGAGCAATTCCCCAGTGGCCACTCCAATCTCACGTACCTCGTTCGGATGGAGAGCCGGGAAGTCGTACTCCGGCGTCCCCCGTTTGGTAGCAAGGTGCGCTCGGCGCATGACATGTCACGAGAGTACCGCGTGCTGTCGAAGCTTCACCTAGCATATCCAATGGCGCCACGGGCACTGGTTTACTGCGAAGACCCGGCGATTCTGGGCGTGCCTTTCTACCTGATGGAGCCGATCCACGGGGTGATCCTGCGCCGCGATTTACCTCCTGACATTTCCCTGTCGCCGAAGACCGCACAGCGCCTTAGCGAGGCCTTTCTCGACAACTTGGCGCACCTCCACAGCCTGGACTATGCCGCCATCGGCCTGGCTGAGCTGGGTAAACCACAAGGCTACATTGAGCGGCAGGTAAATGGATGGATCGAGCGTTACCACAATTCAAAGACAGAGGACCGTCCGGAGGCAGAACTCATCTCCGACTGGCTGGTCCGACGAATGCCCGTGGGGCATGCAACCACGCTTATCCACAACGACTACAAATACGACAACATCGTACTCCACCCGGACGATTTGACCAGGATTGTGGGCGTCTTGGATTGGGAAATGTGCACTCTGGGCGATCCACTGACAGATCTGGGGACCGCCTTGGCGTACTGGGCCGACGCGGACGACTCGGAGGAGCTCAAAGAAATTCGCTCGGTGCCGACTACCCTGCCCGGCACGCTGACCCGAGCACAACTGGTAGAGCGTTATGAGAAGCTGACCGGGCGCGATACCGGCGACATTGTGTTCTATCTCGCTTTCGCTCGCTTTAAGGTCGCCGTCATCGTGCAGCAGATTTACTACCGCTACGCTCAGGGCCTGACGCATGACGCGCGCTTCGCCTGCTTGCCGAAGCGAATCCATGCCCTTCTGCGTGCCTCGTGGCAATGTGCGGAAAGTGGAATCCTATGAGGAATGCTCGCGGCACAACCGGTTGCGGGATGATCCCCGAGCACGAGTCATCGCGGGTAATACCGCACCAGCCACTCGGCCACACAACAGGGCTTCTCGGAAGATTGCGCTTCGACATGAATGAGAAACGTGGCGTCCAGAAACTCAGGCGATTCCTTCGCCGAAAGCAGCCTGACCCGAGCGCGAACCGCCGAACCCGCGCGCACTGCCGAGGGAAAGCGGACTCTGTTCAAACCGTAATTGATGCTCATCGCGACACCCGACCGCACCTGAAGTGCCTGTCTCAGAAAATGACTGAGCAGCGAAAGCGTCAGGAACCCATGAGCAATGCAGCCTCCGAAGGGGGATTCGCGCGCCGCACGCTCCGGGTCCACGTGAATCCATTGATCGTCGTCGGTGGCCTCGGCAAATTTCTCGATGCGATCCTGCGACACCGTGAACCACTCGGTCGCGGGAAATTCACGTCCTTCCCATTGTTTGAAGGATTGCAAATGTTCTATTTCAAACGGCGCCATAGGAGTCTTTCATGACGACAGTAACAGACATCCCGCGCGAGACGAAGGGATCCGCATTCCTGCTCGAAGATTCGACACCGCAAGACGTTTTCACGCCCGAGGATTTGAGCGAAGAACATCTCGCGATCGCGCACATGGTCGATGAATTCTGGACCAATGAAGTGGAGCCGAATCTTCCGGCGATTCGCGAAAAGAAACCGGGGCTTGCCCTCGCGGTTCTGCGGAAATCCGTGGACCTCGGTCTAACCGCGATGGCCATCCCCGAGGAATATGGCGGAATGGCGATGGACCTCCCATCCCTCATGGTCACCGCCGAACGCCTGGGGCGCGACGGATCGTACGCAGGCTGGCATTCGGCACACACCGGCATCGGGACGTTGCCAATTGTTTACTTTGGGACGGAAGCACAGAAGAAGAAGTATCTACCTAAGCTTGCCAAGGTTGAAATGCTGGCTGCCTACGCCCTCACCGAGCCGCTGGCGGGCTCGGATGCGCTCGCCGCAAAGACTCGTGCCGACCTTTCCCCGGACGGTAAGCACTACATCCTGAACGGGCAGAAGATGTGGATCACCAACGGCGGCGCGGCCGATCTCTTTACGGTTTTTGCCAAAGTCGGTGGCGAGAAATTCACCGCGTTTCTGGTGGAGAGAGGCTTTCCCGGCGTGAGCAGCGGCGCGGAAGAGCACAAGATGGGAATCACCGGCAGCTCGACGACTGCCGTCTATCTCGACAATGTCCCGGTTCCCGTCGAGAACGTGTTGGGCGAAATCGGCCGCGGGCACGTGATCGCCTTCAACATCCTCAACATTGGTCGCCTGAAATTAGGTCCAGCCAGTGTCGGTGTGGCCAAGAATGTTCTCGCAATCTGCCTGAAGTACGCGAAGCAGCGCAAGGCGTTCGGAGTATCGATCGCCGACTTTGGCGCGATTCAGCACAAGCTGGCGGAAATGGCGATCAGGATTTATGCCACGGAATCGATGACCTGGCGGGTCACCGGCCTGATTGAAAATCAAATTCAGACAGTGTCTCACAAGAGCGCTCACAACACCTCCCGTGAGCTGAAAGCGATCGAAGAGTTCGCCGCCGAGTGTTCCATGGTGAAGGTGTATGCCGCTGAGATGCTCGACTACGTGGTCGACGAAGGCGTTCAGATTCATGGCGGCTACGGCTACCACCAGGACTATGCCGTGGAGCGCGCCTATCGCGACGCGCGAATCAACCGCTTGTTTGAGGGCACCAGCGAGATCAACCGATTGGTGATTACGGGAATGCCGTTGAAGCGAGCGGCCAAGGGACTCCTGCCCTTGCTCGAGGCCGCGCGTCGAGTCGCCGAGGAACAACCCACGCCACGCGAATCCTCAGGCGATAACGAAATGGATGTGGTCCGCAACGCGAAGCAGATTGCCCTCCTCACGCTCGGAGTCGCTCACCGGAAGTATGGCGCGCAGCTTGAGCAACAGCAGGAGATCATCATGAATATTTCCGACATCGTGATGGAAGTGTTGGCGATGGAATCGAGCCTGCTCCGCAGACGCAAAATGGCGGCCGGTAGAGGAGCGAATGCGGCCGACGCCTGTGCCGTGTACCTGCGCGATGCCTTGATCCGAATCGAGCTTGCTTCTCGCACGGTGATGAGCGCCTGCGCCGAGGGCCATGAGCTGCGACAAAGACTTTCCCACTTGCGCGCTTATGCGCAGCACGATCCGGTGAATGCCATTGCCCTGCGCCGCGGGATTGCGGCGCGGCTATTGGCCAGCGAGTGCTACACGATCTGAGATCACAAGTTAGCAACGACGGAGAGGACATGCTTCTGATGAATCATAAGTTTCTTCTGGCCGCTCGTCCGGTTGGACTACCGAAACACAACGACTGGACCTATGTGGAGGAGCCCATCGGGGACCCGAAAGAAGGCGAGTTCCTGATTCAGCTGTTGTACATCTCTCTTGATCCAGCCATGCGCGGGTGGATCAACGAGGGACGCTCCTATGTGCCACCGGTTGGTATCGGAGAGGTGATGCGGGCCCTGGGCGTTGGGATCGTGACCGCGTCGCGCAACCCTCGCTTCGCCGTTGGTGACCACGTTTCCGGGTCGTTTGGAATGCAGGAGTACGCCATCAGCGATGGCCAGCGAGTCATGAAGGTCGATCCCAAAGTCGCTCCCCTGCCAAAATATCTCAGCGTCCTCGGTATGACAGGCATGACCGCTTATTTTGGTCTTCTCGACACTGGAAAGCCGAAGGCTGGCGAAACCGTGGTGGTCTCCGCGGCAGCGGGAGCGGTGGGCGCGCCGGTCGGACAGATCGCCAAGATTCAGGGTTGCCGCGTCGTGGGCATCGCCGGGGGCCCGGAAAAGTGCCGGTACATCGTGCAGGACCTGGGCTTCGACGCGGCCATTGACTATAAATCCGAAGACGTACGGACGGCGCTCCAGAAGCATTGTCCGGATGGCATTCAGGTCTACTTCGACAATGTCGGCGGTACGATTCTCGAAGCCGCGTTGGCCAACCTGGCGCGTGGAGCGCGGATCGTGATTTGCGGCGCGATCTCCCAATACAACAACACCGGACCCATGACCGGCCCGAGAAACTATATGTCTCTGCTGGTCAACCGCGCGTCGATGAAGGGCATGTTGGTGTTCGACTATGCCGATCGGTTTGCGCAGGCCGGCGCGCAAATGGCGGAATGGATGGCGGCGGGCAAGCTTAAGTCGCGCGAACACATCGTAGAAGGTCTTGCCACATTTCCCGAAACCTTGCTCAAGCTTTTCACGGGCGAAAATGAAGGAAAGCTCATGCTGAAAGTCGTCTAGCGGGCTGCGGCCGCGCAGCCTCGTCAGCAACCGGAGAACTTTGATGCCGTTCGTCGAAAATCAAGGCGCGAAGATCTATTGGGACGAACAGGGGCAGGGACCGCCCGTTCTGTTGATCATGGGCCTGGGATACACGTCGTGCATGTGGCATCGGGCGCGGCCGGCGCTGGCGCAACGGTACCGCACCGTGGCGTTCGACAATCGTGGGGTCGGATTGAGCGATGTGCCTCCCGGACCTTATTCGATAGCCGCCATGGCAGCCGATGCGGCTGCTGTACTCGACGCGGCTGATATTGCCAGGACGCATGTGTTCGGAGTTTCCATGGGAGGCATGATCGCCCAGGAATTTGCGCTGCAGTATACAGCGCGGGCTCGCTCGTTGATCCTGGGCTGCACCTCGCCCGGTGGAACTTCCGCTATACGGGCGGAAAGCAAAGTGATCGACATACTGTTGCTTCGCGACATGACACCCGAACAGGCTCGGACCGCGATTCTTCCCTACATCTACGATGCCTCGACTCAGCAGGCGCTGATCGACGAGGACGTCAACCTGCGGCGGAATTGGCTTCCCTCCCCAGAGGGCTATACCGCGCAACTACAAGCCATTCGGGCATGGGAGGCCTACAGTCGAATTGCCCAGATTACGGCGCCCACGTTGATCATCCACGGAAGGTCAGACGGTCTCATACCCACCGGCAACAGCGAGTTGATTGCCAGCCGGATTCCTGGCGCCAAGCTCGTCTTGCTCGAGCACGCCAGCCACATGTTTCTCACCGATCAGCCGATTGCAGCCATGAACGAAATCCTTGCTTTCCTGTCCGCTCGGCAGGATCGCGATCTGGCCTCGCCAAGCGATGACTCGGTTCCGCCGCCCTGCCCGACCACCGACACAGACATTCCCGGCGGGCATAACGCATCATCAAAATAATTCATTTGATGAATTCAGAAGACGCGGATACGCTCGCGCCCAATGTGGGGAGTAACGGCAGTTTTGGGGGCCTCGGCGAAACAGAGCGGATCCGAAACCACGAAAAATCAGGTCGAAGGACAATTCCAGTACGCCTGGCCTGGGGGGATTATGGCTTTCCATCAGAGTCTGGACGATCGGGTAGCTTCCCGTGGCGGCAGCCGGTTCGCGGGATGGCACAATCCTGGAAAGAGCGCCGTGAGCTTTCTGGCGTGTTTCCTCTTCGCAACTGCTCTCGCTCACGCGCAAGGCGTGGGTTCCTCGGGAGAAATCACCGGCACGATCTCCGACGCCTCCGGTGGAGCGTTGCCTAAAGCAACCATCGTGGTGGTGGACACCGAGACTGGACTGAAGCGCCAGGTTTCGACCAATGCCGTCGGCTACTTCCGGGTCACCGGGCTCCCGCCAGCCAGTTATGACGTCAGTGCGCAAGTATCGGGCTTTGCCACCGGGATTCGCAAGGGAGTCATGGTCGGCATCGGACAGACAGTCACCTCTGATTTCACCCTGCGCCCCTCTACGGTCGAGACCGTGATTGAGGTGACCGATCAGCCGCCCGTGGTAGAAACCGAACGTGGCAGCCAGGCAAACACGATTACACAGCAATACATCACGGACTTGCCGGTAGACCGCCGTGACTACCTGACCTTTACCTTGCTCGCTCCCGGCGTCTCCGATTCCACGCGGTTGGCAGGCGACCAGGATTTCAGGGTCAAGCAAACGCCGCAAAGCGGCTTGTCCTTCTATGGCAGCAACGGTCGCGGAAATAGCATCACGGTCGACGGCGGCGAGACCTCAGGCGACAGCGGTGGTGTGCGCCTTACCGTCAGCCAGGACGCCGTGCAGGAGTTTCAGATCAATCGCAGTAACTATGCCGCTGAGCTCGGGTCGGCTACCGGGGCCTCGATCAATATCGTCACCAAGTCCGGCAGCAACAATCTGCACGGGACGCTCTATGGCTTCTTCCGCAATGACGCGCTCGACGCCCGCAATCCCTTTTCCTTCGCTCAGTCCTTGCGACCTGGCCAGACGTTTGATCCGACCGCACCTGACTCCTTGGGTTCACCGGTGAAGGATTCCCTGTCTCGCCAGCAGTTCGGTGGGACCGTCGGATTCCCGATCCAAAAAGATAAGACATTCCTGTTCGCTGCATTCGAAGGTTTGCGCCAAGACTCGCAAAACGCTGTTCCGCTCCTGACGAACACGAACATCCTGCGCCCGACAGCCGCTCAAAATACGCTCATCGGCGCACTGGCTGCAAAGGGCTCCTCCGTGATTGTTCCCTGCCTCAACAACCCCAATGGCACAGTCGTCTCTCTTCCCGCCACCTTCTGTGCCGGTGCCCTCGTCAACGGATTGACGACCAGCCAGCTCACCGGCCTCACCGCCGGTCAAACCGCGCTGAACAGCTTTCTGGTCGATCAGTTTGAAACCCAGGGAGGGTTGTTCAACTACAACTCGCGGGAGTATTTGGCTTCCGGCCGTTTCGACCATCACTTTGATGTGAACAATATGCTTTCCGTAACCTACAGGTATGGACACGATGTGGAGCAGTCGCCGGACGTGCAATCGCTGACCGCCTTCTCGGCGGGAAGTTCGACCCACACCTACGATTCCAATCTGCAGGCCGCCTGGTACCACCAATTCAGCCCGGCCGCTCAGAACGAGCTCCGCATACTGTGGAATTACTACAGCTTTCGCGTGCTTCCGAACGAGCCGGGACAAGTCGGCCTACAAATACCAGGGTTCATCAATAATCTGGGTTCGAACATTTTCCTCCCCAACATCACAATCTTGCGCCGCTACGAATTCGCGGACAATTTCAGCCTGATTCGCGGCCATCACACCTTCAAGTTCGGGGGCTCACTCCTGCTTCGCGGCAACCACACGGAATCCCACACGTTTTTCCCGGGCCGTTTTGTGTTTGCCTCGCTACCCGGTTTCCTGATCAGCCCGTGCATGGAGCCATCCTCGACCGCAGGACCAAATCCCTGTGGCCTGACCACAGCCGGCTCCGACATCAACCCGCTACAGGCGGCATCGTTCGGACTGCCGCAGGTTTACCAGCAAGGCTTCGGGAATCCCACCTACCCCTACTATGCCCGCCCATTGACCGCGCTCTACGCTCAGGACTCCTGGGCGATTACCACCGGATTCAATCTGAGCTACGGTCTGCGCTACGAACTTGACACCCAATTCCTTCCCTTGACCACATATAAGAAGGACTTTGCCCCGCGCATCTCTTTCGCTTGGGACCCGTTCCGAAATCACAAAACCGTGGTCCGCGGCGGCTATGGAATCTTCTACGGGCCGGTCGACGTGCAGATCCCCGACGTCGATCTGAGCCTGGGAGTAGTGAACCGAAATAAGTCCGCGGTCGAGAACAGTACCCACGCCGGGCAGGTCGCCAACCTCACTGCCATCTGCGGGTTTTCCCAGTTCGGGGTGCCAATTATCCCCGGCAACGGTTCCAGTCCTTGCAATCGCGAGATTTCAATCTATGTTGATCCGCTCGGGGGCGTAAAGGCCCTCGGTTTGAAAGGCGCCGAGGCCGTGTTTCAGGGACTCTTTGCGCAAGGGTTAGTGCAATGCACAACGCCAACGGCGGGGAATTCGGCCTGCGTTACGCCGGCTGCTGTCGCGCCGTTTGGGATCGACGTTACGAATAGCGGACCCGTTGGCCCCTTGCAAGTTGTTTTCGTGAACCAACCCGGGTACCGCCCACCGATCGCCCAGCAAGTTTCTCTTGGAATTGAGCGCGAGATCGTGCCTGGAAGCTCAATATCGGTCAGCGGCATCTACTCTCATACGCAGCACCTTCCGATCGCCATCGACACCAATCTCTTGCTGGCGCCGTTCACCACCGTCACCTTGGCCAACGGTCACAAGTTTGCCTATCGCAATTGGAATACTAGCCCTGCAACAGACCCGCTGGGCGGTACGGCAGGGCTTCCCTGCGCGACCATCCAATGCTTTGTGAACCCGCTGGTTGTTCAGAACAACCAATACAGCTCTCAGGCTTATGGGATTTACGAGGGCGGGATCGTCGAATTCAAAAGGCGCTTTAGTCAACGCTTCACGTTGTTTGGAAATTACACCTTCAGCAAGGGTTTCGACACGTCCACCGACTACAACACCGACTACGGGCCGCAAGACCCGACCAACATTAATATCGATCGGAGTCTTTCCGAGTTTGATGAGCGGCACAAAGTGGTCATCGCGGCAGTCATCGACAGTCCGTGGCGGCAGAGCATCCTATCCGGGTTCCAACTGGCTCCCATTTTCTCCTACCACAGCGGACATCCTTTCAACTTGCTGGCTGGCGGCGAAGTGAACGGCAACAATCACGCTACCAACCAGCGTCCCATCGGAGCCCCGCGCGACTCAGGGCTAGGTCCTGACTACATAACCTTTGACATGCGATTGAGCTGGGCCCACAAACTGGGCGAAAAGGCCAACCTGCGGCTTACGGCGGAAGGCTTTAACATCGCCAACCGGACGAATTTCGCCAGCGTGAACAACGAAGTGGGCCCGCTCTTCGGCTTCGAGCCCGGATTCACCACGTTTAACGTGCACGGGATTCGTCCGAGCCTGTCAAGCGCTGGAAGCATTACGCCCAGTACGCCACTTGCGTTCACTTCAGCCCTCCCGAAGCGGCAGATTCAGCTCGGCGCTCGCTTAACCTTCTGAGGGGGTATGGGGCGGACACCTCGGGTCCGCCCCTTTTGCTTTTGACCGCCAGGGTGCTTCCGTATTTCGGCAAGCGGTAAGGGAATATAGCAGCGTTTGTTGGATAAGTAGCCTCAGGCCGAAGCAACGCTGCTGCATCCATGTTTCTGCAGTTCCAGCTTGGCAATCAATGCCCGGTGCACCTCGTCGGGTCCGTCGGCGATGCGCAGCGTGCGGATCGTGCCGAAAAGCTTGGCAAGCGGAAAGTCGTTCGAGACACCCGCTCCTCCATGCATCTGAATCGCCCGGTCGATGATCTCAAGCGCGATGTTCGGAACGGCTACCTTGATCTGGGAGATCTCGCTGCGGGCCGCCTTCGTGCCAACTTCATCAAGCATCCACGCGGCCTTGAGCGTCAGGAGACGAGCCTGTTCCAGTTGGATGCGCGCATCGCCGATAACATCCGCGTTGCCACCCAGTTCGGCGAGCGGTTTCCCAAAGGCCACACGCTCGAGCGAGCGGCGGCACATGAGATCGAGCGCGCGCTCCGCCGCTCCCAGGGTCCGCATGCAATGATGGATCCGACCGGGCCCCAAACGTCCTTGCGCGATCTCGAAACCGCGACCCGGTCCGCCGACAATGTGGTCGAGCGGCACCCGCACATTGGTAAAGCGAACCTCGCCGTGGCCGAACGGGGCGTCGTAGGAGTCAAACACAGGTACCATCCGCTCGATCTTGACGCCGGCCGTGTCGAGCGGCACGAGCACTATAGAATGACGCTGGTAGCGTGGGGCCGAGGCGTGGGTCAGGCCCATAAAGATGAGCAACCGGCAATGGGGGTGCCCTACTCCCGAACTCCACCATTTGCGGCCGTTGAGGATGACGTGGTCGCCTTCAATCTTGGCTGTAGCCTGCATGTTGGTTGCATCCGACGAAGCCACGTCCGGCTCCGTCATACAAAAGGCTGAGCGGATCTCGCCGGCTAGAAGCGGAGTCAGCCAGCGCTGCTTTTGCGCATCCGAACCATACTTCACCAGCACTTCCATATTGCCCGTATCGGGAGCGTTGCAGTTGAACACTTCAGGGGCGATCGCGGACCGACCCGTGATTTCCGCCAACGGAGCATACTCCACGTTACTGAGACCGGCGCCATACTCCCGGCTCGGCAGGAACAGGTTCCACAGGCCGTCCTTCTGAGCCTTGGTTTTGAGGGTCTCCATCACCTTAGGTTGTTTCCAGGCACGCCAGTCGGGGTGGTTCTCGATCTGCGCAAAATATTCTGATTCCGCAGGCAGGACGTACTCCTCGATGAACGCCGAAAGGCGTTGAATGTAACTCTGCGCTTTCGGGGAAACAGAAAAATCCATGGGACAAGCGGCTCCACCATAAAGCCTAGCGATTCTTCGAGGATTCTTCAAATGAATACTACGAATCAAGTAATATATCCCCTGTGCATTTAGGCCAAGTGGACCTGAATCTTTTCGTTGTACTTGAGGCCATCTATCGCGAAGGCAACATCACTCGTGCCGGCCACCAGCTGAACCTCACGCAACCCGCCATCAGCCATGCGTTGAAAAGGCTGCGTGAGCTGCTACGCGATCCTTTATTTGTGCGCCAAGGGCCGCACATGGTGCCGACTCCATTCACGCGCAACATGATCGACGAGGTGCGGCAAGCTTTGCAGCTGTTGGAGATGAATCTTCACGAAAGCCGCAGTTTTGTTCCCGAGCACGCGCGGCGAAGCTTTCACCTGTCACTGTGGGAATACACCGAGTCTCTGATTCTCCCGCCCTTGGTGCAGCGCCTGCTGCTTACCGCTCCGGGAATGACAATCTCGACATCGCGGGTCAAGCGCCGAGAGCTGGAAGCCGAACTGGCAAGAGGGTCAGTTGATCTCGCGATCGAAATCCCGATGACCATGAGCGATCGCATCCGGAAAAAGGCGCTCTTGCGGGAACCATTCGTGGTGATGGCACGCAAGAGTCACCCCGCCATCAAGGACAAACTGGATTTGGACACTTACCTCACTCAGCGCCACGTGCAGGTTTCCTCCCGTCGCCACGGTCCCAGCCTTGTCGACATCGAACTCAGCCGACGAGGCCTGAGCAGGGAGGTGTTTCTGCGCATCCAAAACAATTGTGCAGCCAGCAGGGTGGTGAACCAGACAGACATGCTGCTTACTTTGCCAGAGCGGCAAGCCCGATTAGTCAATCTCAGTTCCCTGAATCGCGTGTATCCCTTCCCCCTCAGCGAGCCCCATCTGGAGGCCCACCTCTACTGGCACGAAAGCGCGGAGAATGATCCTGCGAACCGATGGCTGCGCCATGAGATCGAAATCCTTAGTTCCAGCGCAAAGTGAATTGGTGTAATCAGCACTCATTGACCCGAGCGAAGCGAACCCCTTAGACGATTCCCTGTGCTGTGCCACTCCCTGAAGGCGTTCGCAATGAACCGACACCGCTCGGTCCCGATTCCGAGCCTGTTCTTATGTTCAGCAATTCGGATGATGATCTTACAAGAGACCGCGTATCGGTGGGAACGTCGGTCGATGTTGTCGATGGCGCGAGGCTGACCTCCCAGACAGCACCACAGCCTCCCGACGTCTGGATCCCAGCCAAAACATTGGTAGTCGGGGTTGGAGCTGTCGAGTGTTGCGAGTATTTCGTCCACAACAGCGCTTGACCCCCATGGCGTTATTTGTGGAGCAACCCTGCAAGTTGGCTCAAGTCTCGGTCTAGTTGGAAGTCAAGAAGAGCCGGCAACCCCGGGGGAAATGACCGCGCCTGAAATGCGCCGAGAACGCGCGGCCTACCGCGATAGGAATCGCGAAGGACAGTGTTGCCCGGATGCATGAGTCGGGATAAAATGCCGCGCGCAGCGGGCGTCCGCCTGCGATTCCGGCCCAAATCCTCAGTCTGACGCGCCGTTGCGAAGCGTTCGCTTGGGAGGACTCTCATGATTCTACGTGTTAGCAACATCCTGTTTGTTCTTTGTCTGATCGCTGCCACCGCCACCGCTGCCATGCCCAGCGAGTCGTCGCGAC
>Ga0182041_10000265_pt1 | contig 24119 bp, 20 predicted proteins | sample flu12Cox44000178_FD_125967 | JGI IMG/M metagenome (GOLD analysis project Ga0182041, IMG submission 125967) | Lab enrichment of tropical soil microbial communities from Luquillo Experimental Forest, Puerto Rico - flux8day.12C.oxic.44.000.178 | ecosystem: Environmental > Terrestrial > Soil >...
AGAAGGCCAAAAACAAATCAGCGACAAGAATCCCTATCAGCGCAAAAGCCTCAATCCACACGGCATGCGCTTCGGTCCACCATGTACCTTCCACAGAGACCTGAATCATGAGCATATCGGCTTCCCGGGCTATCGGAATTCCCTACGGCAAAATCATCCACTCGAAAAGCAGGAAAGTCTTTCGTTTTTACGTGCAGCGTAACGTGAAAGGCACCCAGGAAGTCGCGCTCAATCCTTCTTCACCGATAAACACACAGGAGCGTGCCGATCCGGCTGGTGCTTTATCCCGCGGGAAGGTTAGCGGGCCAAGCCCGAACTGTCAGGTCTGTGAATCCGCAAACGGCATTCGTGTTGCAACCAACTGGAACTTGGAAAGGATCTGCTCGCAACGGTACCGCCGGAGGCTTCACCGAGCCTATCCTTCGCAGCGGTGGCTTCCCGGAAACCCACCACGCGCATTGACGGGAATTCTGCGAGTTTCACTTGAGTTTTCTAAGGGCGACTGCGTTATACCTAAAACAGCCAGGACGCGTGATGAGCATCGCTCTCACCATATTCTCCGGCGATGGTTATCGCCTTTCCCAGCCCGCCCCTTATCGGTCGTTTACTCGTCGGGTTGCTTGTATTCGCGGTCGCGGCTCGGAGGCCTCAGGATGTGCCTCACCTGGACGACCGGCCAGTTCGGGGGTAGGTGATTTGTTATAGTCTGCCTAACGTCTGCTCCTAATTAGGGAGGCTACGACATGAAGTACCTTATGCTGTTTCTTCTGTTCGCTTTGCCAAGAGCTGCAAACGCGCAGACCGTCAACGGAAGTTTGGACGCCGCCTTCGCGGTTGGTAAGTGGAAGGAATCCCACGAAGGGGTGAGCCTGTTCTGTGTTCGTGTCACGACTCAAGAGGATGTGTTAAACGGCGACAGCAGCGGAGCGTGTTTCTTGACCGAGGCGCAAGCCAGCGCAAAGGATGCTGTCACCATGTCCACGAATACGTTCGCCGTCACGAATTGGGACGAACATACTCTCACAGCGGTTACCGAATTCTTCGCAGACAAGAATGGGGAGCAAACCAGCAAATCGAGCCCTGGCGCAATCAAGTTTGTATTTCGCTTGGTTCTAGACTTCGCGACCCATCAGATGACAAAGTTTGTCGAGCCGAGCAATGCCAGCACCCGCGGATATCATCTGGTGGATCAGTGACGGGTCGAGAATTGGCCGGGACTCTCCACCAGTCCTTTGCGTCTCCCGCATCCGGTGGGCACACCGGATTGTCGCACAAGGGTTTTTGGAGCGTCCTCCCGCTTGCAGGTCAGCACTTGCTGTCCACCCTAGCGGTGCGCCTGGACCTGGTAGAACCCGGTCGGTTTAAGTTCCGTCCATATGCGGCAAGCTCCATTCCGGTTCGAATTGAGGAGCCGCCCGAGCATCGGCGACTCGGGTCACGTATGGCCAGGGCGCTGCTGAGGTTCAGCGCAACCAGGGCTCTCTAAGGCGTTTCTGCTGTCGATCTTCGGGGAATTACCTGCATATCGAGCCTTCTGCCACCAACCCTTGATAGCAGCACGCGGAGATGTTTCCCCGGAGTGCTTGAGAAAACCAATGAACGGCAATGTCAGCGATCAGAAAGGAGCAGTTATGTTCCATCCGGCGCAGCAACCTCACCGCCATTCAACCGCCCGGCCGACAAACGGAGGAAGCATCCAAAGAGCTCTCTCTGTCCTGCAGCTCCTTGGCGGGGTGACGATGGCCCTGTTTCTCGCTGGCGTCGTAGTGCCGAGCCTCGTGCGATCCGGCATGGCCGCGAACCACGCCTCGGCCGGCGGTCCGCTCCACGCCTTGACCATTGGCGGAGTGACGTTCGGGTTCACCCTCCAGAACCTCGGTTCTGCCCTATTGGGCGGCGTATTTGCCGTGTTACTCGCGTTCGCTATCGAATTTCCTGCTGCGTTTGCCAAGACCGCCAGGAAGTTTCTGGTGTTTCTGCAAGGGCACTTGTCGGCGCCAGGCGCGAAGTCTTGGCAACCCCCGTCGAGCACGGTTTCTCTCTCTCGAAACAGGCATCCGTGAATCAAGCGATACGGCAAGTGGTCCGATGTGCCAACCATATTCACGCGATGATGGTTGGACCAGAAACTCGTCTCCATGGAGTGGAAGCTGTACGCAATCCTACGTAGAGATCTTGAGCGGCGCGGATGGGATTCGAGCCACGTGGGCTAGAGACCTCTCTCTTGAGCCGCTTGGGTGCAGCGCCGAACGCTCAACGGTAGCAAGACTTTCCTAACCCGCCTGCGGCTCTCGGGTCCGCTCGAATGGTTCCGCATTCACGCCAAAGAACCTGCTTTCTGCTATCATCAGCTAAGTCCTCAGAAAAGGCACGGCCCATGCCCAGGAATAGGCGTTTCCCCAGTTTGCTTCTTTCTTCGCTCCTGACTTTTGGCCCAATGATTCCCGCGCCCTGCGCCTCCGCGGATGGACCGCCGGCGGGGCGTCCAGTTATTGTCATTGGATTTGTCGGCGGTTTCGTCAAACACGACAACGCGGTCCACAGCGAGGTCCAGCTTGCGGCGCGTCTCCGCGAGGATTATCCCTTTGGCGTTCACGTGGAAGTTTTTGAAAACCAGCGAAGGCAGAAAGCTCACCAGCAGATCCTGCGGCTACTCGATATCGACAATACCGGTTCCCTATCGGCCCAAGAAAAACAGCAAGCGCGCATCATCATATACGGGCATAGTTGGGGAGCTTCGGAAACCGTTACTCTCGCGCGAGAGCTAGAGAAGGATGGCATCCCGGTACTGCTTACCATCCAAGTGGACAGCATAACGAAGCGCGAGCAAAATGACATGCTCATCCCTGCTAACGTTAAAGAGGCAGCCAACTTCTATCAGCCGAATGGACTTCTACGTGGGCGGAGCGAAATTCTTGCGGCCGATGCCACGCGCACCCACATCATCGGAAATTTTCGCTTTGACTACAAAGCCCACCCTGTCAGTTGCCCGCACTATCCCTGGTTCGGCCGCCTATTCATGAAGTCGCATATCGAAATCGAATGCGACCCGAACGTCTGGAATCAAGTGGAATCCTTGATCCGTTCAAAACTCCCCTCGCCGACCGGAACGGTATCGGCTAAATGAGCAGCCTTGTTTTAGGGATTTGACGCTCGAAGTGGCCAAGCGGTGATGAACACTCTGCCGGATATTACGCGCTCATTCCGAGCGGAAGAAATGAGTCCAGCAATTCAAAGACTCGGAGGGAGCTGAAAATCCGCAATCCTCTCATCCTTGCCGCCGGCGAAAGCATCCGCGCCAAGGATGTCTTTGTCTGGCGTGCGATCTCCTGCGACGACCAACGCGTTTTTCAAGCGCGCCCGTTCGAGGAGTTCCCAATCCCTTTCAAATTCCGGCATCGTCTCCCGGCTGTGCTTTGGGCTGTTCAAGACGCCATTGGCGCGCCAGAGGAGCAAGGAGTAAGCCAATTGCGTGTTCGAACCCTGCTCAAGAATGTTGTTCGCGCTCAATCCCACATGGAGAGCTTTACTCTTGCCGGGAATCTCCATCCACAGCGCTCCGTCGGCGTCCACTCGAGGTGTGCCCACTTTGTCCAGATGCTTGAAAAAACGACGGAAGTCTCCCTGTTCCCCGATGAATTTGGCTTCCCCTCCTTCCTGCAATAGAGAGTCCAGCGCATTCCGATATCGTTTCCATTCTGCCTGGGTGCCAACGACCTGGGCTTGGTCCTCCTCGCGAGTCTTCATCGGGTCCTTCGCGTCATGCTGATTCTGCTGTTCGGCAGGATGCTTTTCGAACTCGCGCTCGGGATTGAATCGGCCGGTTAGGAGGTAGGAGGCAGCCACGGCCGGCACTCCGTAATGAGCAAAAAGCAGCAGGGGAATGAGCAGCTTCTCGGAACGGTACAACTGCTCTGTTCCGGATCGAACCTCGTTGCTCCTCTTAATGGTGCCCGGCGCTTGAGCAAAGTGCAGCACTCGCAGGTTGGAGTTCGGGTTCCGGACGGCATAGCGAACGAACGACCGCGCAATGGCTTTCGGGCTGGTCATCCCGAAGTCGTTGATGTAGTCAGTGGCGGCGGCGTGCGGGAAATAGCTATTGATCACACGCTTCGTGAAATCCGCACAGTTCCGTGTGATTCCGTTAAAGTGATTTTCATTGGGCGAGGCATTAAACTGCGAGATCAGTTCCTTATCCTGCTCGAGTGTCGTATCAATCACGAAAATATACATCCTGCGAAGAAGCGTCGCCGCAACCATCTCTCGCCATTCCGCTTTGTAACTTGTCGAGCATGGCGGGCCATCGCAATACCCGGCCAGATATTTCGTCCGGTATCTCTCCTCGAATAAATTCTTGACCCTGTAAGACCCGAAAAGTGGGCGATACCGGGGATCCTCCACTCCATAAAGGTAAATATTGAGGGGCACGATGTTCCACTCGAACCGCTGATCCTCCCCGATGTTGATGTAATTGCTCATCACCGAGCCATTTTCGTTCGGATGGCACAGCCTCAATCGCACGGGCGACTCCGCGCAAATTCGCGAGAAATAGACAGCGCTGTGCCCGGTACCTGAGATTCTGTCGACGCTCGTATCCATCGACTCGTTAAGTACGATTCCCACGTCGCCCCAAGCGTGCGGACAAGTCAGGGAAGCAAGCACCAACGTAAGTGCAAGTGAAAACAAGACCTTAGCAGGTGCCCAGTTGACGACGAGCCGCTCCTTTCGCCAATGCGCAAGGCGCGGCAATAGTCCCCTAAATTCCATATTCCTATAAACCCGTTCGAGGACTCTTTGTTGCTGCCAAAAGGTGGCCGGAGACGGCGTCTCCGATTGGGCGCGAATCGTTCCGACACGAGCATCGATTTCGAAACGATTCGCCTGCAAAACGCTCGAGTTGCGCCTCGGCGGGACTGCAATGCGGGCACTGAGATGCCATGCAGCTAACTCCAATCAGCTGAAAACTCTTGATTCGCTCACACTTCGCGTACCGTGGGGTCCAGGCAGAATCCGGAGGACTTGCACCCCTCTTTGTGACAAAAGTGAGGATCGCACCCAGATTCGAGGGGGGTTGCCATCAAAAATGTCGGAAACGCTGCCGAAGCTTGCCTACTCAAATCTCAATGCCACCAGCGGATCCATCCGCGCCGCGCGCCATGCGGGCACGTAGCAGGCCAGGAGGGCTACTAGCAGCAGCCCGGCTGCCGCTACAAGTAACGTGGGTGCATCTGTTGCGCTTACGCCGACGAGCAAGCCCTTCAGCGTGCGGCTCAGCATGAGTGCCATCCCGAGCCCCGCCGCCAATCCAAAAGCGACCAGCCGCAGCCCGTGCCGCATTACCATCGACAACACTTGCGAGCGCGCGGCTCCCAGAGCAACGCGGATACCGATCTCTTGCGTTCTTTGCGCCACCGAGTACGAAATCACTCCATAAAGCCCTACCGCCGCCAAGACCAATGCCAATGCAGCGAATGCGCCCAGCAGCATCATGTAAAACCGCCGCTGCTCCAGCGAATTCGCAACCAGAGTCTCAAACCACGCCGGTTCTCCGACCAATGCATTGCGATCAATCTCTTGAATCAGCTTGCGCGCTGATCGCCCCAGGGCAGCGGAAGATGCTTGCGCACGAATTACCAACGTCGCGCCATCCATACCGGCCTGGGATAGCGGGACATAGAAAGTCGGCGCGATCGGAGCATCCAATCCAAAGTGGCGCACGTCTCCCACGATTCCTACGATCTCTCCCTCATTTTTTTCGTATCCGCCGGCCGCGCCAAAGTTGAGTTTTTGCCCGATGGCGTCACCTGCAGGAAAGAACATGCGCGCGGCGGTTTCACTGATCAGCAGAACACGAGCGCCGCCCAGCCTGTCCGCATCGGTAAACGGGCGTCCCTTCCGCACCGGAATGCCCATCGTGCGGAAATAGTCAGGAGTCGCCCAGCGCAATTCGGCCGAGGGCTGGTCCTTCTCCGGTATATTCCTGCCTTCCACACTGAAGCTGCTACTGAAATCATCCCCGGACAGCGGTAACGGCGTCGCTGCGTCGACCGATGTGACGCCGGGTAAACCGCGCAGTTTGGCCAACGCTTGGTCCCAGTAGCCTTCAAGCGCCAAGCTGTTCTTGTAGCGGGCATCCGGCACGCTGACGTCCAGCGTCAACACGCCTTGGGGGCTAAAACCCGGGCCTAGCGATCTCAGGCCGATGAAGCTACGGACCAGGAGCCCCGCTCCCGCAAGCAACATCATGGAAAGGGCGACTTCTCCAACAAGAAGAATGCTGCGCACGCGTCCTGCTTCGCGCGAGGACGAGCCTGACAGTTTGAGAAGGCTGCCAACTTCCATTCTCGAGGATCGCATCGCAGGGATCAGCGCAAACAGCAGGGCGCTCACGACGGACACGCCCAGCGTGAATGTCAGCACTGCTGTGTTCAGCCCCACGCTGGCCAGCCGCGGGATGTCTTTCGGTCCAAGGCGCACGATAGCCAGGAGCGCCCAGTGCGCGAGCAGCAGGCTCGCTGCCCCGGCACATATCGCCAGCATTAAGCTCTCCGTCAAAATCTGGCGCACAATCCTCAGGCGCCCGGCGCCCAGCGCACGCCGCATGGCAATTTCGCGCTCACGCACCGTCGCTCGGGCCAGGAGCAAGTTGGATACGTTGGCGCACGCGATCAACGCCACAAAGCTCACGGCTCCCAGGAGCACCAGCAGCGCTGGGCGAATATCCCCCACCAGCCGCCGCCTCCATTGATCCGCGTGCACGCCCCACTTTCCGTCCTTGTCCGGATAAAGCCGTCGTAGTTCCGCCATGATGGCCACTAAATCCTCATTCGCCTGCGCCACGGAGACGCCCGGCTTCAGCCTTCCCAGCACGCTCAAGTAATGCGCTCCACGCTGCGTCATCACCTGGTTGTCAAATCCGATCGGTAGATACGCATCGCTGCCCTCGAGCGGAAACCGAAAGGTCCTCGGCATCACTCCAATGATTTTGTAGGGTTCGCTGTCTAGGTCAATCGTTTTCCCAATCGCATCTGGCAAGCCCCCGAAATCGGCCTGCCAGAACCCGTAGCTCAGCACCACCACGTGATTGGCGTCCTTGCGATTTTCTTCGATCACGAATTCGCGCCCAATGATCGGGTGGGCTTCGAGAGTGGTAAAGATGCCCGCAGTGCTCATAAGGACGCGCACGCGCTTCGCCTCGCCTCGTCCGGTGAGCGCGCGCTGGTCCGTGCGATAGGCAAACATCGCCGAGAACGAGCGGTTTTGATCGCGCCAGTCAAAAAAATCCGGCGGAGAGCAAGAATAAGGCGTGGTGACGCCGCCCCTCTCCCACATGGAAGACACGCTCGTCAACTGATCGGCATTGCCGTACGACAGCGGCCGGAGCAACACTGCCTCGATCACGCTGAACATTGCCGTGTTCGCGCCAATCCCCAAAGCCAGCGCGAGCACAGCTATGCTCGTAAAGCCGGGACTCTTGGCCAGCATCCGTAAACCGAAGCGAACATCCTGCCAGAGATGATCCCACCTCAGCCACCGAGTCGATACGTAAAACCGTTCTTCAGCTTGCATCAGGTTGCCGAACGCGCGGCGCGCCGCTGCCCGAGCCTCTTGCTCGCTCAGGCCTTGTTCTCGCAAGCGCTCCCGTTCCAGTTTTATGTGCGCGTCAATTTCCGCGCGGAAGTCGCTGGTCTTCCGTTTGCGCCGGAACATACTTACTCCTCAACTTCGTGTCCGAAAATCCGCCCAAGTGCCGTCGCGAACTGCTTCCCCTTCGTGGTTTCCTTCAGCAGGTCTAGCGTGCCCTGCGAGAGTTCGAGCCTTTTCCTTGCTTCTTGGGTAGACATTTAACCTGAGTATCGGCTCGTATGGGTAAGTTGTCAACCCAAAGAGCGCGCTCGACGGTCCAGGCGGACAGGGCTGCTTGTCGTTTCCGCTTCACAGGAAATCGCCGTTGCACTTGCTGCCGTGGTTTTCCTCCTAATGATTTGCCTGGGATGGGTGCGTTTCTGACCATCGTTTGCAATGGAGCTGCATGAAGTAGCTCCACAGAGCCGACGCACCGCCAGCGGCTCCAGAGAAGGACAGAGCTTGGCTCGCGGTGACATATTTAGGAACTGGTTGATTTACTTGGAGATAGCCATGAGGGGGAAGAATTTTGCCGCCATCCGAATGCAAGTTCGCCCCGGTCCGCCCGGCGGTAACGGTCTAGCCCACCGGCACCTACTCCGCGGCTGGCGGTAGGCAGTTGGCAGTGCCCGCCGACAATCTTTTGCCCACTGCTATCTCACAGCAAATAAAGGAGTTCCGTCTGAGACTGAGCCCTTCGATGGTCGCGTCTCGGCATTGCCTTCCCATCATCATCCGAACGCAGTGCATCTCTAGAGGAGGGACTATTCTCGTTTTCACCCGCAAGTGGAAAAAGCGCCACGGCGTGCTCGGCCGCCGCAATGGATTTGGACTGCTGGGTTTGCTGGGCTTTGGCTGGCACGAAGCCGATCGGGAGGTCGCGTTATGAATACCCAACAACGCATCGGCCGCACGACCCACAAGAGAGCAGCCCTGAGGGATGGAGTTGCCGCAGACGCGATCGAGGCAGACGCGGGCGGCCAGCACAGGCAAGCCGCTTGAAGATCCGTATCGCCATTTGAAACCGATAAGGAGAAGCACCATGCGATCCAGCCCAGTGGAGGACATCGGCAAACCTGGAGCAAACCTTGCCAGCTTCAATGATCCGGCCAAGCAAGCGGCGCTTGTCGCTGCCGCCAAGGGAGGAGACGAACTGGCATTTGAAATCCTCGTCAAGCACAACCAGCCGAAAATCTTCGCGGTTGCGCTGCGTTATACGCGCGTCCAGGAGGATGCGGAAGACGTCGCCCAGCGAACTTTCCAAAAAGCCTTCGTCTACATGCACAAGTTCGAAGGAAAATCCTCCTTTTCTACTTGGTTAACGCGTATCGCCATCAACGAGGCCCTTCTGTTGCTTCGCCGCGGTCGCGCGCTGCGTGAGGTACGCATCGACGATTCGACGAGCGAAGAAACAACCCTTGGCCTAGAGCTACCCGATACAAGTCCCGATCCCGAAGCGAGGTACTTACGGCGGGAGGAGGCGCAAATTTTGGCGGCCGCAATGAGGCGGTTGAGGTCGGGAATGCGGAGAGCCCTCGAGTTGCGGGAACTTCGTGAATTAACTGCCCAACAGACCGCTCGCCGCATGGGTCTCTCGGTTAGCGCCGTTAAAGCACGGGTCTTCCACGGGAGAAGGAAGCTAGGCGAAGCAGTGAGGCGCTATATGAGGGCACGTCGGGTGTCCAGGAGCAACCTTTTAGCTATCGCCGGCAACGCAAACCGCATCTCGCAAAATCGCCTGACGTCGACCTCGAACGCATGAGTCCGCCGGAGCCGCGGAAGGAGGAACTCTCAGCTGCCCCGGTCCGGACTGAGGTACTCGGGCGCGACGCGACCGATCAAAAGGAATCTCTTGCAACGGAGAAGAGAGGCTACGAAACGCCAAGACGAGTTAGCAAGCTTCTGACATCGGGCGCGGAAGTCACGCTCGCGACTGGCTGGAGGCCGAACGCGAGCTCCAGGAAAAAGTGCAAGGACCACGAGCAGGCCTCGAAAAAGAAGTGACATGCATTTCGAAGCCAACTTTTTCGGGGCGCGAAGAAGAAATGATGAGCTCCGGCTAAAGGCATCGGCCCGATGATACGACCTGCCGCAATCGAAGGGCTCCACCCCGAGGGAACACGACGAGCCTCTTTCGAAGCTGCCGCCTGTTCCAATTCTCCTTTGCGCTCGGCGCGAAAAGCGAGGTGGGTTCGCATTTCGGGACTGGCGGTTAGCTTCTTCCTATTCGCCTCAACTGCAGCGTCCCAGGAGGAGCGTGACTCGTTTATCGCGGGGCTTTGGCGCTCGTCATCCCAATCGATGAAGGCCCTGCGAGTCGGTTCGCCAGGGGCGTGGAGTACAGGTTGGCCCCAGTATCAATCGGGAAGCTTGGGGAGGTGGCGGAAATGGATCCGATGACGGAAATACGGTAGGTGCCGGGGGTGGTGACGGTGTCAAAGTCCAGCGCGTAAACATGGGTAAAACTTCCCCAACTCCCCTGGCTTGCTCCGATGGTTCCTGAATACACGGGTGAGCCGCTCGAATTCAACACGCTGAAGGAGGCGCCGGAAGACGAGGCCGATGACATCAAATAGGCGCGCTTCGGCGCATTGGCGACGTACCCTGTTTGATGGACCCGCACAAGCTAGTCTCGGCGGTTGCGGTCGAAGGATACGAGGGCAGCAAGCGCAAGGAGAACAACAAGAAAAGGAGAAACAGAACCCACGAAATGGACGGGAACGCTTTGTGACGGCGGATTTCTCATTGCGAGCAACCTCCTTCTTGCCGGAGAACTACGGCCTCAGGCGCGGCTGGAAGGGACCGACGGTCACTCCAATCTGGGAACCCAGCGACTCGGGGATTGAATCGTTTTAACAGGCAGGATATTGCGCCTTGGGGTTTGTCTCTGTCAACGAGAATGTGGCCCACGACAACGCGGGCCGCGGCAAGGGTCCCCAAGTGCCGTCGAACGGGCCAAAATTATAACGATCTGTGCCGTTACGGAATCGAATGGAGCGTGAGACTTTCAAAGCGCGTAGTCGTTTTCATCGCAAGTTTGCAGTCCGTTCTCCTTTTGACGCATTTTTTCCTGTATGAGACATGGGCATTTTCGACCGCAACGGCCCGTGTCCCTGAGCCACTGTGGATCAAGCTGGTTCTCGGATTTCTGTCCGTAACATTCATTCCGGCTTCGCTGCTCGCTTTTCGCTATACCAATGCTCTTGTGCGCGTCTTCTACAGGATTGCCGCGGTCTGGGCAGGTTTGCTGAGCTTCCTCTTCATTGCATCGCTTTGCTCCTGGATGGTTTTCGCGGTAGGACTTCTGGCCGGGGTGAACCCGAACTTCCATCGGATGGTCGAAGCGCTGTTCGCGGTTGCGCTAGTGACCGGACTCTACGGGGTTTTCAACGCAAGCTGGACGCGCGTCACCCGAACTACCGTGCGGCTGGCGAACTTGCCGGACGCGTGGCGTGGGCGAAAAGCTGCGCTGATTAGCGATTTGCATTTGGGACATGTGCGAAACGCGGGTTTTCTGCGGCGGATGGTTGCCAAGATTTTGAGCGAAAAGCCGCACGCAATTTTTATTGCCGGCGATTTGTATGACGGCACGGCCATCGACGCGGTGCGAGCGGCCGAGCCATTGAACCAGTTGACTGCGCCGCACGGCGTGTATTTCGTCGCCGGAAATCATGAGCAATTTCGCGACGACAGCAAATATCTCCAAGCCGTTGCGGCGGCTGGCGTACGCGTGCTCAACAACGAAAAGATTGAAGTAGATGGTTTGCAGATTCTTGGTGTGCAGTACCGAAATGCGGGGCATCGCAGATCCTTTGCGTCGGTGCTCCAACGCATGCGTTTGGATCGCCGCCGTCCGAGCATTTTATTGACGCACGCCCCCGATTATCCGGAGATTGCGGAGGCCGCAGGGGTTTCCTTGCAACTTTCAGGACATACGCACCTCGGCCAGTTTATACCCTGGAGCTGGATTGCGCGGCGGATTTACCGGCAGTTCGTGTACGGCCTCAGCCGAATCGGCAAGCTGCAGGTTTTCACATCGAGCGGAGCGGGCACGTGGGGACCACCGCTGCGACTCGGATCCAATCCGGAGATTGTCGTCCTCCAGTTCGAGTAGAGGCGGCTGCCTCGGGCATCACGTGGCCAACCAGGTGGCAATCTCTTTGGTGTCGGCAGGCCGCTCTTCCCTCACAGAATCGTTCGAGAATTGCCGACGATTCGCAAACCGATTCGCATGGCCTGTTTGTCGCCTCGGAACCGGCTCGCGATGGCAGATGCTCAGCGTGGACTTGCCGTCATGGATGCACGATGTCCTGTCGTCGTCTCCCAGTACTGAATCCACTGCTGTCGAATGCCGTTGGCTTGTGCGTTGAGTTCGTGGCTCGGCCGTCGCCCGCGCTCAGCCACAATAACGATCCCGGTGTTGAATCTTCTCTGGGAGTGCTCAACATCGGGTAATCGCGGCCCTTCCGCGGCAATCACGTCTTGGATCGTTACCTTGGTTCGTTCAGCTTTGAATATCGCGTTTCCATTTACGTCTTTACCGACTCGGGTGAGGTTCTGGAGGACGAAGAAGTCCGGCACCTCCGCGGCAGAGATCAAACCCATCAGGTACAGGTCAAGGTAGGAATACCCCGTCGCCGGCACGAAGAAAAAGTCACGCAACTGCGTGTATGAGCCATTCAAGTTGTCCTGCCAGACGCCTCCGCCCATGGTTGACGCCTCAGTAGGCAGTGAATAGGGGAAAGCGACGCGCGTTTGCAAACCCGGCGCCCAATGAGGCCACTGGCCGAGAGAAATTGTTTCGCCGTTGATTTTCGCACTGACATAAGCGGACCAGCGATGGCCCACTTCATGCCCGAGATGTCCCACGGCGTAGTTGTAAGGAAAGGGCTTGCCATCCGGTGAACCCTCCACGAGCAGCCGCGTGTAGAAAGTTATGTCGTGACTGTTGCCGACTGGCGCTCCTTCTGCAGGTACTTCTTGCGCTTCGTTCGATCCAACCCACACCGGCTGCGCCAATCCCAACTGGAATCGTCCCTGCGTACAACGGCTCGCCAAGACCTGATGGGTTTGCTCGTGCCGTGGGTTCCCGATTCCTGTGACGTTGCCTCCTATCGGGCCGTCACTCACAGGACTCGCTTCCTGACTATCGGTGCGGAAATCGGAGTAGTAGGCCAGGAAATCGAACCTGTCGCCGAGAGCCTTGATGATGGTACAAGACAGATCCTGAGATCTTGGGACGGCAAGGTAGTGGAAGGACTCGTATACGACTTCAAAAGGGCCGTGCTTGTGCGAGAGAGAAGAAAAATGAACCGCCGCAGGTTTTTCTGCCCTTGACGGCACCGGGTAGATCCCAACGATGCCGTCCTTCGCCGTCAATTCTTTGTACGACATCTCAAGCGAGCCGTCGCGATGGAGCACGGCCTGAAAACGATTGATGGTCTTGAACCATGTGAAATCGAGGAGACCGCCGAACGGCTCGGTGAGATCCCACGTGATGATCACGCGGTCGGAAAGTTCCTTCAGATAATGAGGTCCGGACATCCGAGGTTTCAGGAACACACAAATTGCTGGGGCTTTGTCGGTCAATTTGCCAGCCACTTCTGACAGCTGATCGAATCGATCCAGGATGATGCCTCCGTCCCGGTGACCGTAAGGATCAGGGCCGATGTCTTTTTCTGAGGCGCCGAAGCGAATCGATCCCGTCGTTCCCACGAGAAACGAATTCCACACTTTACCCGAAAAAGGAAAAGCGAGATTTTGGAGACTCGCTTGAGCGCTGGTGAGTTCAGGACCGTAGTCCGAATCCCAGCGCAGAGGCACGATTTCTACACGGTAGCGGGGACCCTCTGGCCTGAAGCGAAGGGTGCGGCCCGAGAGGTCAAATAGATTAGGCTTCCCCAGTGCGCCGTCAGCCAATTCCATCACGATCAGGTCCCCTTCGGTCGAGACGTTTCCGATAGAATGGCCAGGCGCAGTGTCCTGCTGCGCGTAGGACACGCCGCCAAAGAGCAACAATCCACAGGAAACGAATACCGCCCTCCGCCATATACCGCCTAGGGGGTTTCTCACGTGATCTCGCATTTGCCAGCGCCATCCCCCGGAGAGAATACGCCAATCCTTCGCTTCTGGGAAAAACGACGGCCCTCTCCTCATTGATGGAAGGCGAAGACTTCTCCGAACGGCGACACTAACCTCCAAGTGTGGAAGGAATTGCGAGACGACGCCGAATGGCTGGGGCGCGAGTGCGGCAATTTTCAAGGGCTGCGAGAGACCGCTTCAGTCTACCGAGCCGGGCCTCCTCAGGCCTCCTTGCTAGGCTGTTATTTCAAAGACGCTAGTTTGCATCAACTTTTGTAGCCGAATCGGCCCCGGTCTCAGTTACGTGCGATTGCCCTGATCGGCTATGGACGGCTCAGCATGGTCATGGAGAGAACGAACCAGAAGAGGCCAACCGCCACCATGCGGGAGTGGCTCGTCGCTACGGTCTGCCCGGTGAAAGTCCGCCGCCGGCGATGCGTTTCCAGCGCACGCTTCGCAAGGTTTGGCGGTACAACCGGAGCTCACTTTGTTTCAAAGCGCGGGCCATTACCGGTATATCGGTCAGCAAATGCTTGCTGCGCGAGTCAAACCATTCGCTCTGCTCGAGGTTGCCGGTCAGATAATTGCCGTGTTTCTGGCAGACCTGCCGAAAACCAGCCTGATCACCCAACAAAGCACAGGCTTCGGCCTGCCTGTGCACGAGGTATTTCGCGCAGTGGTCGTGTGGGAGTCCGACCAAGGCGTCGCGACAAGCGGTGACCACTTCGCGCAAATGGGCGCGACGACGGGGCGAGAAGCACATGATGTAATTTGCGACCGCCCACATGGGAACACCGGTTCGGGATCGCCAACCGGCCAGAAGTTCGCGGGCGAATTTGTTTTTTTTGAGCCCAACAAGGGCCCGTGCGGTTTCCGACCAGGATTGAACATCGGCCTCAACCAGCGGCTTGTGCTTCCTCCAGTACCTGACGACAGCGCGGTGGTAACCGAAATCGCAGAGATGACGCAAGGGGATCGTGCGATACGTTCCGTTTGTCCACACCGAGGAATCGACGAAGTTAAGCATCGCGAGGATTTCGCTAGCCCCGTGGTCCGGGAACCAGGTGCGCCAGCGTGGCTGGAGCCGTTGTTTAAACGTGCCAAAATGCACGAGGGCGTACGAGCACAGCTGAGATAATGCCCGCGGTGTGGGACGCGAACCTTGTCGCAAGAGCTCACGCGCCTGCTCATAACCCTCTTGTTGCCACTTGGCACCCTTTGCGGCTCCCCAGGCGTAATCCACCGCCCAGGAAGGATCTTCGCCGTCAGCAAAGAAAATCGTCAGTAAGGTGTGGATCGCTTCACCTTGGCGTTGTGGATCCTGCGCGAGCACTTCGACGAAGCGGGCAAGCACGAAGAGATTGTCCGGGTAGCGAGCGCGGGCGAGTTCGAGCACCTTGGCGGCCTCCGGCATCCGTTTGGCGGACCGAAGTGAGTCATAGCGTTGCAGATGGACCGCTAGGTCTTCCGGAAAATCGTGCAGCAAGGCATTCCATTCAGAATCCAGTTCCGCGGGGGAAAGGCCGGCTTTCTCCAGCAGAACTAGACGTTGGCGACGGAATCGCATGTGCGTCTGAAGCTCAGTGGGAGTGGTGATGAAAATCGCGCGAGCATCGTCCCAAGCTTGATCCGCGACCAGCACGTCGTGCAAAACCATCCAGCCCCAGAGATACGAAGGCACAGCGCGCAACAATGAGGCCATTTCATTGCGCGCTTCGTCCTTTTTGCCCTGTTGGTAGTGAATCCAAGCCAGGCGACCGTTTGCCGGAGTGGGATCGCTGAGGCGTTCGCGTACGCAGAGCATCACTTGCTCGGCTTCGGCATAACGGCGCTGCTCGACGAGAAAAATGGCAAGCCGATCGGCTGGTGCAAACAAACCCTGGTTCAGCGCGAGGCTATGCCGCAGGCACTTTTCGATCTCGCCATGGGTGGCGAAACGTCTTAAGTCGTTGAGGGTTGTGCCTAGGAGGAACCACAGGTAGGCGCCGCGAGGATACACACGAACGCCCTCGCGGGCGGCTTCGATGGCGTCCTCGGCCTGCCCGCAATCGAGCAGCAGCCGGATAGCTCGCTCCCGCCAGTGAACATGCCTAGGGAATCGCGACAGTCCATCGCGGACGACGGAATTGGCTTCCTTGAAACGCCGGGCATGAATGAGCATCTGCGCGCGCATGTCCCAGAGATCGGCATTTTGGGGATCGCAGTGGCTCGCGGATTCGAGTACCTGCAAGGCTTTGTCAACCCGGCCACGCTGTTCATGAACGAGGGCTAATTGGATGTGCGCAGGCGAGTCATCCGGATGACGGCGAACGAGATCGGCTAGGACTTGCTCGGCTTCGTCGAACTTGCCGAGCTTGTGTAATGCATTCGCAAAAGAAGAGCGGAGTCCGATGTGATAGGGATGGCGTTCTACGGCGGGCTGCAGAATTTCGAGCGCGCGCTCGGCGTCGGTGCGACCATGACCGTGCTCCAACAACAGATCAACCCTGGCTTCCAACACCTCTGGGTCATCGGGGCGAAGAGTTGCCCATCGCGCAACGCTTTGCTCAGCTAGCGCGAAGCCAAACATTTCGGCAGCGCGCATGGCGTTGTAGTGAGCCGCAAACAAGCGGCCCGAGTACGTCGGCAGGAGCCTCGAAATCTCCTCCCAGGCACGCGTTCGCTCCGCCGCCTCAAACCTGGCCACGCAATTCAGCGCGTGCTCGTAGGCATAGAGGCTTTCTGGGTCCCGACGGATGGATGCGAGCCAGCCCTCGCGGGCTTCAGACCATTTGCCGGAAGCCTCAGACCACATTGCTTGCGCCCGCAGGGTGGCCGGAGCTTCCGGTGAGATCCGCTGGCATTGTTGAAGGAACCTGTTGATGCGAATAGCCAACCTGCCGCGCCGGCGATCATCCGCAGATTGATATTCAGGGCAGCAAAAGAAGACCAATTCGCGCCAGGTCCAGCCGTCCTGTGGATTGCGCCTGGAGCGGCGAAGCAGGAGCGAGTATTTTCTGAACTGCGAAAGGGCCAGGCGATCCAGTTGGTGGGAATAGAGTTGCTCGAATCCGTCATGGCCAGGATGGTCGCCCAGCCAGCGGGAGGCCAAATCCATGGCGGCAACTGCGCCATCCCGTTTCGCGATGAGCTGAAGTAAGTCCCCGCAAGCCTCGGTGGAAAGTGGCGATTCGCGCACGCAATCATAGGCGTGCTGAATGGATTGGTCGAGATCGGCGCGCATGCGATAGAAAGCAACGGCGGCCTGGTGAAACAAGGCGGAGTTTCCCGCCGTCGCCAACCGGCCCAACAAGGCCCCCGCGCGCTCCCATTGGCCCATGCGCGCGGCAAATGAGACCACGAAGGCGAGCAATTCAGCAGAGTCCGGGTAGCGATCGAGCGACTCTTCGGTCGCCCGCAGCGCTTCTTGAGGGCGGCCCCACTGTTCGAGCGCGCCGATCCAAGTCGTCCATGGGGAGACGGCCCGCGAGGAAGAGCCAAAACGGCGAACACGCTCCTCGAGCCACTTCAAGCCTTCTTCTATGCGGCCGCAATTGCCGAGCGCATCGCAATAAGCGCGAGCATAATGCTCCCAGCTATCAGCAAGACAAGCCGCGATGCGATAAGCAAGCAGCGCTCCGCCGGTGTCCATCTCGCTCGAGAGAAGGTCGCCAAGGACGTGCCAAGCGAACGCGCAGGTCTGTTCGCGTACGAGTACGCGATGTAGTAAGGCGAGTGCGGTGTCCCGTGTCTCCGCGGACTGGCGCAAAAGGTCTGCGTATTCGGCTACGTAACTGCCGGGAGGATACAACCAGTTCTGCTGAGACTCGATTCCAGGGATTACGCCCCGGTCGACGACGGTGGCCAGGGTCTCGCGAGTAAGGGCGGTGTTGCCAAGCGACCGGCAAGCGGAAAGAATGCTGGCGCGAACAAAAGCGGAGTTCGGGAATGCCCTCAGCAAGTCCTGAAGGTCACGCAAAGCTGCGCCTAGCTGCCCGTCGTGCGTCGCTTGCATGGCCACGAGCAACCGGGTAACTGGGTGCGAAGGGTAGCGCCTGGCGAAATCCTGAACGAGTTCGCGGGCGGCCGCGGGTCCGTGCAGGGTAACCATTTGACGGTGACGCTCGGTAGCCGCGATGGCTTCCGAATCAGCCTCGGGCAGCAGGCGCTCGAGCAGCGGCAGTTGTGCGGGCGCAACTACGGCCATAGCTTTGGGGCCGAGAGGCGCTTCGCCGCGCCCGATGTATTCTGAAAGATATTCGGAAGCGCGAAAGGCCTGCGGATCATGAACAATGAGAGTCCCCGCAGCTTCATCAATGCCCACAACAGCCACCGCATGGGCGCTCGTGTCACCCTCCAGGGTCATGACGAAAGCAATGCCGTTCTTAACTAGCAGCGCAGCAGTGTCCGGAGTGGCGGGAAAGTAGCGAACGCAAAACCCGCGGTTCTCAAGCCATGCGGCGGCGGCCCATTCTGGCGTTCCTCCGAAGGTAATCTCCGAGGCCATTACATCGGGATCTATGTGGGTTCCCATGGCTTCGAGAGCGGAAGCGACGCTCGTGGGTAGGCATGCGTCGTGTTTTTGAATGCCACAACGGAACGGCAGACGGATGCGAAGTCCGTTAGGATTGGCACGAAGATTCTTCATAACCGCGCGATGGAACGGAGAGCGGGCTTCATAGGACCAGCGTTCCATGGCGTTGTGGTCGTCATCCTGTTGAGCGATGTCGAGCCAGACTCGGGCTACCACCGCGCGGGTTTCGCGGTCCGCCAAGGGCGCCAGAGACGCGAGATTGCCGGCCAATGCGCGTGCGCGAATCACGGTGCCCCGACGTTCGCTGCCTTCCAAGGTTTCCGCGAGCGCGCAGAGATGCCAGCAGGCTCCGGTCGCGACCTCGAAGGACTGGCAGCTCTCGGCGGCGGCGGACAATCGATCGGCGGCCTCCCTCACACGCCGCAAATTTAGGAGGCTCTGACCGAGGCTATGCGCGACGTATGGCGCTCCCGGGTTGATCTCCCAAGCGAGTTCGGCGGAGCGCAGGGCGTCATCCCAGCGATCTTCCAACCCCAATACGTCCGCTTGGCAAGAGAAAACCCAGCTATCGTTTGGCTTGTAAAAGGAGGCTCGCTCGATCGAGCGGTGGGCCGCGGTAAAGTCGCGGACGGAAGCCCAAACTAGGGCGAGCGAAGCCAGCCAATCTGCCTGGGTGCGGCTGTCAGCGCCGGGCAGCTCCGGGCTTGATTCCCACTCTCGCAGTTGCTCAAAGAGCTTTGATCGGCGGCGGTGGACGTGTGACGCGAAATAACGAACGCGCGGCTCAGAAGGGTATCGGTTGAAAGCAGCGCGCAGGAGCCAACGCGAGAGACGGCGGCCGCCGAGGCGCGCGGCGAGTCTGCCGCCTAAAATCAACTCGTCAGCGGACAGATCGTCCACGCGACGGGCAGGGCTCCAATAATCCGCACTCTGGTGGAAAGCCTCAAGAAACCGATTTGTGTCGTATAGACGCTGTAAGGCTGCGAATGAGCTCATGAATATAGGGTGCAGCGATTCCAAGCAACTAGACTGCATCCGAGCATTAAGAAGAAATTGTCACCGCGCGACGGGAGTCGGCTGCGCTGATGCTTCTAAGCAAGGCGCAGTCCTGGGCAGGGTACCCACTAGATATACGATACACAAACTCGAAGCTTCCTTGTAGAGGACCCCTTGCAATTCAAGAACACGCCAGGAAATGATTGGAAATCACTCATAGCGGAGGGCCTCGACCGGATCGAGCCCGGCGGCTTTCCAGGCCGGATAAACTCCAAACACCACGCCAATGAGCGCGCAAAGCGTGAGCGCCGTAACAACCCAAAACAAGGACAGCACCGCCGGAAAGTGCACGCCATATCGAAGCAGCAGGCTGAGTCCGGAACCGAACAGCACTCCGACGACTCCGCCGACGGCGCTCAAGGCCACCGCTTCGATCAGGAACTGGGCGAGAATATTGCTCCGCTTTGCGCCGATGGCCTTCCGGACGCCGATTTCCCGAGTCCGTTCCGTTACCGAGACCAGCATGATATTCATCACGCCAATGCCGCCTACGATCAGCCCGACGGACGCAACCGCAAACATCAGCAGGAAGATTAGGCCGCTGATTTTGTTCCAAAGATCGAGAAAATAGTCGGATGTAAACAAAGCAAAATCGTCAGGCTTGTTGTTGGCAAGCCGCCGCTTGCGACGCAACAGATCGCGGATTTCATCGACCGCCTGGGTGACCTGCGCGGGATCGCTGGCTTTTGCAAAAATCACGTAATCCTTCTGATTGGGATAGAGTTTCCGCAAGGAGGTAACCGGCATGACCGCAATGTTGTCTTCGGGGTTGGAGCCCCCGGAAATGCCCTGACGCCGTTTATCCATCGTGCCAATCACCGTGAAGAGCTGACCGTCGATAATAACTTCCAGGCCAGGGGCGTTGGCTGCGCCTTCCGGAAATAAAAGGTTTGCCGTGTCGAAACCAAGCAGCACGACAGGGGCGCGGTGCTCTGTATCCGTGTCGTTAAACTCGCGGCCGTGAATCACCTTCATGTCAAAGATTTGCGTGATCGAAGGCGAATTGCCCTGGAGAATCACGTTAGTGGCGCGGTAAGCGCCCCGCCGCACATTGGCCGTGCCCGAGCCAAACTGCGGCTGAAAAATCCGCATCGAGGGCGAAGCCGCGCCCACGTGCGGCAGCCGCGCCATGTCGTCCGCCCATTCCGGCTGTAGCTCTTTGCGCGTGAACCATTCGCTCGGAGGTCGCGACAGCGAGGCCCACGGAAAGCGGTACGCAATGATGGTGTCCGAACCAAGTTCGCGAATGCCCCCGAGAACATTTTCGTTGAGGCCGTTGATGACCGAGCTCACCGTGATCACCGTGGCGATGCCGATGACGATTCCGAGTATGGTCAGCGCCGAACGCAACGGATTCTTGCGCAGTGTATTGAGTGCGAGCAGCAGCTCTTCGCGGAACTTGAGCGCGCTTTCCTTGCGAATCGGCAAGGGCAGCGGCAGCGCCCTCGTTTGCGGTAGAGTTTTGCCGAGTGTGGCCATGGAGTGGTGTCTATTCGGATCGCAGCGCTTCCACAGGGTCGAGCTTGGCAGCCTTGGACGCGGGATATGTGCCGAAGAAAAGTCCCACGCTCAGCGCGACCGCCAGGCCGCTCAGAACCGACCAAAGCCGAACGGCGCTCGGCAAGGGTGTCAGCCAGGAAACCATGCCTGCGACCACCACTCCCAGGAGCACGCCCAGTGCGCCGCCAATCACCGCAATGGTGGAAGATTCGATAAGAAACTGCCGCAGAATGTCGATCCGCCGCGCGCCGACGGCTTTGCGCATGCCGATCTCGCGCGTGCGCTCGGTCACGCTCACCAGCATGATGTTCATAATCACGATGCCCCCGACCACAAGTGAGATTGACGCGATCGCGATGGTCACCGCGAAAAACGAGCTGCTGATGTCCTTCCACAAGGACAGGAACGAGTCACTCGTCTCAATCGCGAAATCGTCTTTGGCCTGGTAGGTCAAATGATGACGCCCGCGCATGATTTGGCGTACCTCGTCCACACTGGCCTGGATCCTGGCCGCTGAAGCCGCGCGCACCGTTATGCGCAGCGAATTCTGCTGGTTGCCATACTCCTTGCTGTAAATGCTCAGCGGCAGGATGATCCAGTTGTCCAAGGAGTTTCCGAGAGCGGAGCCTTCCTTCTTTCCGACGCCAATCACCTGGCAGGGGACATTGCTCCAGCGGACCTCTTTTCCCAGAGGATCGACATTCGGCAGGAGGTTCTCGACAACATCCATCCCGATCACGCAGACAGGAGCGACGCTGCTGAGGTCTGCTTCCGTGATATGCCGTCCGGCGACAAGATCCACGTCGTATAGCTCAGACATTTGTGGCGTCCACGCGCGAAGATTGGTGTCTTTCAGCGAGTTCACCCCGCTTTTGACTTCGACGCGGCCGCCAAGAGAAGCACCAATCTCCTTGCAGCTTTTGCACAGTTCGCGCACCGCCTGAAAATCATCGTTAGTGATGCGCTTACGCTTCTGGAATTCCAGCCAGTCGTCAACGTTGGTGACGATGGACGGCTGCTTGGACAACCCGAAGACGTCCGCTCCCAGCCGGAATACGCGCGTGGCAACATACTGGTTCGCGCCGTTGATCAAGCTGACCACGGCTATGACCGCAGACACGCCAATAACCACGCCAACCAGGGTAAGGACACTGCGCAGCTTATGTGCCCAAAGGCTGGAGGTGGAGATGGCCACGGCTTCGGAAAAGTTCATGGTCCTGCGCGACCGTAACGTGGTCGCCGATCCCTGTGAACTGTTCTGGGCCTGAGCGCGCGTTGTTGTGCCTAGCATGGACCTCTGCGGGGACACGAACGCCCTATCCTAACATACGTGCGGCGGAGCATCGGAGTTACGCAGGTCCGAGAGGTCTGAGATGGTCAGAGATCACCACGCGCTCACCGAAGTTGATTTGCCCCAAACGGTTTTGCACAGTTCAGATGCATCGGGAGAGCAAGTGAAAGACGAACCCAATAAACACCAAAAGCTTTCTCTAATGTCGCTTACACCGTCGGCATCATCCAATTGAACGCTCCGTACCTGCTTAGTGCTTTGGGCGCCTGCATTTCCGGCTGGCGTGTCCTTCACCTCTCGGAAGTTGCATGGGCCCTATTTTGCACAGTTGCTGCGCATCACGAGAGCAAGGGAGAGACAAGTCCGATCAATATTATGACGACGATCCCTGCGACTTTGGGCTTAGCGAGTAGTGTCAATTCCGGGCACACTTGCCTTGGCGACGAGATGAATCATTACACCAATGAAAAGTGCAATGAGGCCTACGTAACTTCGCCAACCGCGTCCCGCCATGCCAAGTGCTGGCTCAACAACGAAGGCTAGCGTCAACGAAAAGACAGAAGCCAGGATGAGCATGGAACCCACCAACTGCAGGCCACGCCGCCAGTGCGACGGATGCATTTGAAGATAAAGACCTAAGACCGTGTTCACCAGGGCCCCAGCCAGCAGATAAATGTGACGCGAGACATACATCATTCGCAGTTCCGCTGACAATTGTTCCATGTGGGGATGATGGTGGCCCAGCACTTGTCCGCTCAACAAAAACGCCACAACTGCCACAATTCCAACGACGAGATGGACGCGCCGGAGCATCCTCAGGACGAATACTAGCACGAACTCGCTGGGCCGCACGCCTAGCGAGCGCTCGGGGCTGAGGGCTCGGAAGGGTCAGACCTTGTTTTGACTTCGACGGAGACACGTCACCTCGGAGACCTACGGACTTCGGTCAACCGACTCGGTTTCACGATCAAGCGAGACGCTCGAAAGAATTTTTCGTGGCCCGGAAAAACTTACCCATGACACGCAAATCCTGCACGGACACCAAGCGGTAGACAAAAGAGTCCGTTGATAGCGCGAGGACTTGCGAGCATTGCGGCGCGGCAAGGGAATTGCTGCAGACCGCGCCAGCGCTAGGTTATCACCTGATGATTTGACGGGGGAGTTGTTCGCCGGAATGCCCACCCAGACTCCCCATGCGGAGAGTTGGGAATGATGTTCCAAGCTGTTCTGCACCTCTGTTGGCTGAATTTACGTTTTCCCTCCACTGCCATTTCAACCGCGCCACTCGTTGAAGCCAACTCCCGGCTCGATCCAGCCGAAGCGGAGCGCGAGTTTTCGTGGGATGATCGGCTTGTGCGTTGTCATTTTGTTCATCTTGCGTATGACCGCTGCTGCCGGGGGACTGCCAAACCGATCCCACTAAAAGAAGCATGGCAACCGTTTTCCGATGGATCGGCGTATGTGCGGAAGGCGATGGTTTGCATCGTTGCGGGCATATGGCAGCGACTAAAGGGCAAGATAACGGTAACGAACAGACGCACTCATGAAAAATTGTCCACGAGAATTGGCGAATTGGCAATCCTTTGAATTACGGCCTCGCCCACCGGGTGCGATCTGAGCCGTGAATTCGTCGGCGATCCCTTGGAAACTAGACCAAGACAGGAACCCGGCTAGTTGACAGGGCGATCGCCGCGGGACGTGACTTGTTTTGCGAGTGCGTCATTTGTAGCGTTACGAAGAACTGATTGCAGTCGAGAACATGAGCAGATAGGGTTGCCCCTGCTGCTCGGTGAACGGGGGCTGCAAAAGTGTGTTCCATCGGAGAAAACGGCGCCGGAAGACGGGCAAACAGGTTCACATCCTTGTGGTCATGGCCTTGCTATAAGCGCGCAGCTGAAGCCACCAGGACTCGGTCCCGCCCTTCTTCCCTGTGAGGCATCCTAGTTTACAAGGCTCTCGAAACGCGTCCATGAACCGCCGCGAACTGCTCAAACTCGGAACTACCGCCGCCGCTGCCGAACTCGCCGCGCTTGTTCTGAACGGCTGCGGCGC
>Ga0182041_10000266_pt1 | contig 24096 bp, 26 predicted proteins | sample flu12Cox44000178_FD_125967 | JGI IMG/M metagenome (GOLD analysis project Ga0182041, IMG submission 125967) | Lab enrichment of tropical soil microbial communities from Luquillo Experimental Forest, Puerto Rico - flux8day.12C.oxic.44.000.178 | ecosystem: Environmental > Terrestrial > Soil >...
CAGGGGCGCCGGTAGCGGCACATTGTTGCTCTGCGGTCGATCAGTTTCTAGTTTCAACGAATAGTCGCCTAATTTTGTGGTGATCGCGGCCTCGATTTTGTTTTTCTCATTCTCGCCCGCAAAACAGCCATTGGCGAAGCCGAGTAAAAATACGAGCGCAACTGCCCCAGTCATACGCATGTATCACCCCCCACTAGACCAACAGATTACAAAACGGCGACGCTGCATTCAACTGTCCGCATAAAGAAAGCCCCCATTTTATCGCCTGCGAATTGAGCCAAAGGGCGCATCTTCAGCCTAAATCCCCAAACTGGGTCCCCAAGGCGGGGTGGGCCCCGTCTATTGAGCGCCCAAGCTCTGGCAAACCCAGACGAAAATCTGTGGAATCGGCTAATGCAGCAACGTCATCGCATTGGCAACGGCCGCAGCTAGCCCGGCGCCAGCGACGATCGCAAGACCCATCTTCAAAAAGAATACGCATCACATAAGACTCCTAGTCCGTTTCACCATAAAAAGGCATCAGTCGCCCTTTTTCAAAGGGGCGAGGCGCTTTGCCGCACCCGCGGTGTTGCGGACGGTCTGATGACTTGTTGAGCAATAAATGACTGAGCAACTGTCGATTTGATCAGAATTAAATTCAGGTCAAAAGTCGAAGGAGCACCGATTTTTTGCAAAGACAAGTCTTCGAGCGGCAAGAACCAGACCGTCATGCTTGGGGTGGGCAGCGGGTCAGGACGATCGCTCAATCTTTTTCCGACGAGATTCGGTGCTTGCCCGGCGCAGGAACATTTTCGGCACATCGGTGTTTTTCCTTCTGGGGGGTTAAGGCCGCAGCGGAGGCCGTGCCACCATGCAACGTCAATCTCAGCAAGCCGAGGCCATCCAGTACTCGACGGTTAGGCAAGCGCCGATGGATCGCGGTGAGCCAAAACTACTCATTCCGGGGCTGGCGAATTTTTATGAGGCGGTTTCGAGCCTTTGGTATCCAATGCTGCGGATTGTCGCCGCGGCACCTCTGTTCGTTCATGCGTGGCCAAAACTCCACAACGGTCCCGCTGCCGTTGCCGTCACCATGGCCAAAGCCGGGTTTGTGCCAGGTCTATTCTTCGCCTACGCCGCCATATTTCTGGAGACTGTCGGAGCAACCTGCGTGATCCTTGGCCTGTTCACACGTTTCTTCGCTGCTGCCTTAGCAATTGAAATGGCGTGCATAACCTTCGGCGTTTTTTTGCCGCAAGGCTGGGGACGCATGGAGCCGACCTTCATCTGGGGCATCCTCTTTTTCGCGATTGCGCTTCGTGGCGGCGGGCCTTACTCGCTCGATAGGGTAATCGGCAAGCAGCTTTGAAATTCCAATCGGATGACCCGCGCCGAATACATACGGCATTCACAGAGTGGAGAAATCTTATGAACCCGGGCCACAAAATGATGCTTGCTATTCTAGCCGGCGCCATAGCCGCGGTGACGTTGGCGAAGGCACAGGAGCCGCAGGCCGTACGCTTGCGCGGTGTCATCGATAAGGTCGATGGCAATACGGTGATGGCGAGATCGGAGAAAGGCGACGAACTCAAGCTCAACCTTGCTGACAAGACTCTGGTTGTCGAGGTGGTGAAGGCGTCGATAGCGGATATCAGGGAGGGCTCATTCATCGGCAGCGGAGCGGTGCCACAAGCGGACGGCTCGCAGAAGGCAATCGAAGTTCACATTTTTCCGGAGTCCATGCGCGGCACCGGAGAGGGCTTCCGGCCATGGGACGGGGCTCCCCATGGCACCATGACCAACGGCACAGTCAGCGCTCCCAAGAGAACGCTGATTGGCGGCACGGTCGACACGACCAATACAACCGCGCTTGGACCGACCATTACGGTAAAGTACAAGGACGGTGAAAAGGATATCATCGTGACACCGGATGTACCGATCGTGCGGTTTGAAGTTGGCGATACGAGCGCGATTAAGCCAGGGGTCGCCTTCACAGTGTTCCGGGCATTGAAGAAGCCGGACGGCAGTTTCGACATCAACCGTGTCAATGTCGGCCGAGACGGCGTCGTCCCGCCCTAACGACTCAGTAGCCGCGCCACTAGGGTATGCCTACTGATTACATAACTTATCCAATGTCGCCAGCGTCGAACTGATCTCGAGACCAACAGGGGAATTCGGGTCTAGGTCCTGAAGCCGCTCCATCAATGCGGCATATTCTGGACCCAGCTTCTGGCTTAGCTCATCCAGTTTCTTGAATAGCTCTTCGGCCATCTTACTGTCGTTGTTCTGCTCAGCCTGATCCATCCGCTCGCCGAGCTTGACCGCATCACAGTAGGCCTGCACCTTAGCTTTGTCGCTGCTGATTATTTTTACGACATTTTGCGTGTCGGTCTTCAAATTTGCGGCACTCGGCTCTTGAGCAAGTGCAGACACCGATGTGCCGATGATTATCAAAATGACAACAATCGATCTTAGGTCCATTAGGATCGTCCCATTTTCTATTTTATCCAGTCAAAAATAGCACAAGGACAACTCTCGACACCATTGGGGCGGTGGCGTTACATCAGCTTCATTAGTTTCGTGATGCGATCAAAATGACTGCATAGCTTATGATCGCAACGATCGTCACAGGACCACTGATCGTACGAATATCTACGCGGTTAAAGAGATCCGCTGTCGTGCGCATGAGAAGAGAAAGGTGTAAAAGGACGAGTGGCCCATAAACAGCGGCATTATACCGAACCCGCAATCCAATCACCGCAGGCAGAATGATAGGAGCGTGTCCGAAAATCATTGATAAAACGAAGCCGATCGCGACGGCATGGACGGCCGCATCGTACGAAAAAATGATCGTGCCGGGCAGCGCAATGAGGAACAATAGACCGGCAATGCCCAACCAAAAGTACCCCGCGAGGAGGCAGCTTGCCGAGAAGCGCGCTTGTCCAGAGAGGCGGATAGTCCTCAGGGCAATGTCATGCTTGACAAGCCACACTGTCACCGCAAGAAGACCGACGCCGGTGAATGGCGCCCCTTGGCCGGCAATTTCGCCCCGTACCATTCCGATGATGATTAGCGCCAACGCGAGTACGAAAGTCACTTGGCTTGAACGCGGCGGTGACAGTAAGCGGCTGAGTTCTAAACGTTCAGCAGCTATGGTGAAAACTAGAAATGCAAGCCACCATCCGGCGACGTTTGCTGCTCCAGCCCCCTGGATCCAAATGATTGTCCCGCATACCCAACACGCCGCCGCAACGGTTAGGAGGACCGTGAAGAGTGCGGGTTGACGTGCGGCGATTGTCCCTGAATTAACAGTAAGGCCGATACTCGCGAGCAGAAAGGCGCCACTGGCGAATTCCGGCGCATCGACAATAAGCCCGACCGCACCGATGGCGGAAAGTATGGGTGCCGCATAAGCCCACCATCGTCCGATCGCCACTGCACGTTCGAGGCAGATCACTGTTCCAAGAAAGCCACTGATCATCAGGGCACCGTGGAGCTCGGCCACGGCGGGCGTTCCGCCCGGCAACGTCAGGCCAAGTCGAGCAAGACCAAGCCAGAGGCCAACGAGGAACGAACCCACACCCGCCGCGAGCGGGATCAGGCGTAGCCTTCGCCATTTTTCGATTGCTACCAACGCGCGGACCGAGCCCATCACCGCGGAGCGATTGTTGCCCCTAAAGCATGCCGAGTTGCCGGCGCGATTCCTCGCTCATCAACTCGGGAGACCAGGGCGGATCCCAGACCAGTTCGACCCGCACGTCCGTTAGGTCCGGAAATCGATTGCGCAGCACCAACTTAATTTCCTCACTCATCATCTCGCCAAGAGGACAAGCGGGTGTCGTCATCGTCAACGCGATATCAATTTTATTCGCATTGCGCACGGCGTGATAAACAAGCCCAAGGTCGACTATATTAATGCCGAGCTCGGGATCGATGACCGTTTTCAAAGCGGACAGGATATCATCGTCCATTTAACAACCTCGTTCGCAGATTCCGCCATCTTCGCTGGGGTCGCCTCGTCGTGTGGCATTGGGCTAAATTGGGTAAGCTTGCCGGGAATGCCGGCCCACCCTTTCGCATCAGCGGGCGGTATTCCCTTCTGCGTGATGTTAGGCCACTTGGTCGAATAATCGCGATTTAGTTTTAGCCAATTTTCCGGTCCAGGCTCGGCATATTATATTTCGTTTTCGAAAGCAATATGTTAAATGCATGTTATAGAGCGTTGCCAGCCACGCATTGAGGGAGCTTAAGGTGCGACTGACGGTCTATACGGACTATTCATTGCGTGTGCTCATGTTTCTCGCACTCAAGCGCGACGGTCTCGCTACCATCGCGGAAATTGCTAAGGCTTACGACATCTCGAAGAACCATTTGATGAAGGTGGCCTATCAACTCGGTCTTGCCGGATATGTGGAAACAGTGCGCGGCAAGGGCGGCGGCTTGCGGCTTGCGCGCGCGCCGCGACACATCGTGATTGGCGAGGTCGTACGACGCACGGAACCTGACATGACGTTGGTGCCGTGCTTTGCGCCGGACCACGCGTATTGCACGATTCTTCCAAGTTGCGCGCTCCGGGGTGTGCTTTTCAAAGCGCGGGATGCATTCCTTTCGGCCTTAGACGACCACACTTTGGCGGATCTTGTACGCCCGCGCGCCCCACTGCGGAATTTATTGTCATTCAATTCAAACGAAAGTGAACTCCCACGAACTTCGCGGTCGGCTCGGCGGGCATAGCTTTCAGGACTTTGAGGAGAGGCTTGAAAAAAACATCGTGATCAAACCAGAGTCTCCAGCGGCTATGTGGTGTGGGACAAAGAGCAGTTCTAGGATCATTAAATTCGCCGCCGATTTTTTCGCGCCGGAGATTCGGGCGTGGCGTGGCGAGAAGCCGCTTTGGATCGTATTTTGGATTTATGGAGTTGCTACCAGCACCGCTATTGCCGTCCTTTACGCTGTCACGCTTTACGATGGTCGCAACGTGCTTCGGCAGATCCTTTTACTTTGCTTCTCCGCCTACACGGCCTGGATTCTTGTCTCGGTGTGGCGATGCGCCGGTAACACCCAAAGGCAGCTCTGGGGCTTACTGGCGCGCTTCTTAACGGTGGCCTGGGTAGGAAACGCGATCATGGTTCTAACCTTTCTCCAACTGGATCTCTTGATGGGATATTTTTCAAAGTAGGCAAACGACGACGTAAAGAGTTGGATTGCGATCAGAACCTCTCTTTCATTCGCTCTGATGCATTTTGTCCGTTTGCTATTGCAAGGTGATTAAATCACAATCCTTACATCAGGTGCTTAGCGAATACCCTCAAAGTTACCGCTCCGATAGTGGAACACGCGCTTATGACGTCAAAATCTGTCGTTGCACTTCGACACGTTCATTTCGAGGATCTCGGTCACTTCTCACCAGCACTCAAACGTAAAGGGTACGGCCTTACGTATTATGATATCGGCATTGATCCTCTTGAGGGACTAGATCCACTGGCAGCAGACCTGCTCATCGTGCTCGGGGGTCCGATTGGCGCTTACGAGGAACACCAATATCCGTTCATTCATCAGGAGCTTGCGCTTCTTACGAGTCGACTTGCCGCCAATCGACCAACGCTTGGCATATGCTTAGGCAGCCAGCTTATTGCCCGCGCCCTTGGTGCACGAGTTTACCCAATGGGCATCAAGGAAATCGGTTTCTCGCCCATAAGTCTCACAACAGAGGGAATGCATTCGTGCCTTTTTCCCTTCGTTCGGGACGGAACGGTCTTGCATTGGCACGGCGACACCTTTGAGCTGCCGCACGGGGCCACGCATCTAGCCTCTACGGAGATTTGCTCTAACCAAGCCTTTGCATATGGACCTAATGTACTCGGTCTGCAATTTCATGCTGAGGTGTCGGCGCGTCACTTCGAGCGCTGGCTCATCGGTCACGCTTGCGAGCTTGCCGGGGCCGGCGTATCGATCGCGGACCTGCGAGCAAGCGCTTTGCATCACGCTCCCAAAATGGCTGTTAAGGCTGAGGCCTTGCTTGATCGATGGCTCGGGGGAGCAAATAGCTGATAAGTTGATTATCTTCAAAGGCAATGTAGAAGCAATCGCGAGGTGAAAATGAGCCGAGATCTTCCATCTGGTGCCAAGCGACTAGCCGAGCGTCATGCGAAAGTATGGGCGGCTTACGAAAAGCTCGGGGAGGCGGTTGCGGAAGGTGGCCCACTCGATGCTAACACCCGGCGTTTGGTGAAGTTGGCTCTTTCAATTGGATGCTCTTCCGAGGGAGCCGTGCATTCACACATTCGTCGAGCCCTAGCTGAAGGCATGAACGCCGATCAGTTGCGACATGTCATGCTGTTAGCCATTCCCACACTCGGGTTGCCGACGGCGGTGAAGGCTTTAACTTGGATCGATGATATTATTGATGGACAATAGTATTACTGACACCTCGATCGAGCGGCTTTGATCAGCCTCACGGAACGCTCGGTCATAAAAACTTGGCGCGGGCTGCTGTTTGCATTTGCTACCTATGTTGTTGCTAGCGTGGAAGTTGCGGACAAGCGTGGAGGACTGGTTGTGGAAACGCTGATCATAGGGTTTTGTATTCTCGCGGGCATATGGATTGTCGTTTTATGGGGCGCTCGCTATTTCGGACCGCGCGACGCTTAAAGTAAGCGGCTGCAAGCGACATCCGTAATCAGCCAGTACCTTCACAGGTGGCGGGATAGGTCAGGAAACCCGAACTGTGCCACCTTGCCGCTGCGGTCATGCGCGCCGGCTCAGTCCGCCCTGGCGCGACAATATGGAAAACCGTTTCGCCCGTGGCCAGGAGGTAGTCTGCGATGATTCGCCGATGGCATCGCCACCATAAGGTCTCAGCGCACATAATGGCACAGCGTTGCGAGTGACCGAGATCAAGCAGCTGCGCCAGGCCGCTGCGAAAACTTTCGCTCATCGCGTAGTCCGCGTAGTTGTGAAAGCTGTTGTTTTGCCAAAACGCATTGATGCTTGCTGGCACATCGCGATTCTTGCTGCGCAGACCGCCAAGTGTCGCAATATGCCTGTATCCAATAGCGAACGGTTTGAGCGTCTGCGGCAGCGTCTCGTGGTTATATTGCGGGTTGGTGCGCGAGCGTGGCACGGTTCGGACATCGGCGACGAGCGTCACCTGTGCGTTCTGCAGCAAATCTGTAAATTCATCAATTGGACGCGTCGCGTGGCCAATAGTGTAGAACGGATACGCCATGCACAGAACGCATTAGTCCTTATTGAACGCGGCTATCTCCTCGACGCAGCGCAGCGCGAGGCACGCGATCACTGCTACCAGCATCCTACGCTCAAGGCTTGTTAGTTGCAGTCCTCCCAACGTCAGCGAGCGCTTGCTTCAATCCGCGCATCTCATTGTAGCGTGCGGTCACATCACGGATGATTGCTGCCATACCGATCATCTGCTCTGCCTCATTCTTCAGCGGCACGACGGTGAACTCGACCGAGATATGGTGCCATCCTTGCGGAGGGCCGGCACCGAGAGCACGTCGCCCTGGCCGTAGCGACTTTGGCCCGTCTGCATGACCCGGCTATATAGCCGTCCCAATGACGTTTCCGCAATCGCTCCGGGATGATGAGATCGAGTGAGCGACTTACCGCCTCCTCGCGGGAATAGCCGAAAAGGCGCTCGGCGCCTGGGTTCCAAAAGCCGATGATACCGTCACGATCTGCGGAGACGATCGCGTCCGACCCTGTAGATAAAATAGTCTCGGCGAGTCGATCGGGAAGGCTCACGATAGCACTCCGCGGTTCAAACGCGGCATCACCCGTTGGCGCTCAGCGTCGCAGATGCCTCAATGCGGTGCCCTTATGCAGGGCATATGATTTACGACCATCCATGGAGTTAATTGAAACCGTTAGTCCGGAACTCACACGACGTTTGGAGTCTCTTAAAGCGGAAACTGCTCAAGATCAATCCGTTGGAGCTGCTGATGAAAACAAGATCAGGGAATTTAGAGATTTGACCACCGACGGTGGCATGGACATCCTTTAGGCGAGTACAGCTTCAGCTAGTAAAATAAGGGCGCTAGCAAATTAATTGCTAACAACTCAAAAAGGACAGATAGTGACGACGCAAACTTCCGCAGAGTGAACCCAGTGAACTCAATCAACGTGATAGCGCCCTACAAGCACCATGGTATGTGGGTCTTTGATGATGAACGGGTTGGTCTATCTCAGGAACCATTTGTTGCCGGTGCTGACACGATGATCGACCGTGTTGTTGCTGGCATACCTGACGCCGAGAATGGCTTTGTGATGGCCTTTTCAGCAACGCCATTTCCAGGCCACCAATACCGTCTTGACTGGCGACGTGAGGATAGCGGAGGAAACGTCTACTACTCAGCGGAGCTTGACATGGAAGGATGGCTGTGTCCTGCGCTGCTGAGATATTTCTCTGAGGCACCAAAACAGATTTACGTCCAAGTAAGGCCCCCGTCCTTGTAATCAAAATCATTTGGTGTGTCCCGACTATAGGTTATGCCTTCTTCAAGTAGTCAAAGACGACTTCACCAAGCCCGAGAGTAAGGTCGGTGAGGTAGTGCGAGGCGGAAACAACCTCACGCACTGGAAGGCGCGCAACGTCACACTGGGCGTGATCGAACAGTTGCAGCGCCGCGGGCCCGCGCCACGCGCCTTTGAGCGTCACATCTTCCAAGTAATAGCGGACCAGTTCGCAGATGCGCGGCCCGCAATCGACATCCGGGATGATCTTGATCATGAAACTCGGCTTGGCGAGATTTTTTAGTAGAGGCTCTCGGTCGATCTCGTGATGTTTGTAGCCCATAGTTGCTGCCACACAGAGCACCGATCCATAGTGCAACGTACAGACGAGCGTCTCACTCTCATGCGAAATCTTCGGACTGGCCAGCTTCTTCGGAAAGCCCCAGATCTCGCGCCCGCCGGCAATCGGCGCATTGTCGTCTAGATACATTGCATGCACATAGCCGCCCTCCTGCGCGACACCGTCGGCGCCACGAAAGCGAACCGGAATAACCTGACCTGTTTCCGTGTAGTCGCCGAACCCGGTTGAGTCCGGCATGCGGATGAACTCATAGTTGACCATGTCGCCGACGACTTCCAAGGGCTCCGGCACGACCGCACGCAGGACGTCAGGGTCGGTGCGGTAGCTGATCACCACATACTCGCGATCGTAAAACTTGTAAGGACCTCTCGGATATGCCGGATTATTCAACGGCATTGCGAATGCATTTGCTCGAACATCGGCCAGTTTCATCACGGGCGCTCCTTCGGTGATAGCACACGATGGCCACGGTTTAATCGTTCCGCTTCGGCGAGTCGCTCTCTTCGGTCGGCCCTATGAACGATGGGTATGGCGGTCGTGGCAACCGTGCTTCTCGACCGCGGCACGAACCAACCACATCGCTAGAGATCGGCATTCGAAACCAGGCCAAGGCTACCAACCTCCCTGTACCCTCGCCTACAATTAGTCGTGAAGAAGGGACCGAATATTTTATCCAGCACATCGAATTGCCGAAATGCAAAGCGTCAGCATTATTGACCCGTTTAGCGCCTCGCGAAGCGCCTTCCGTACATTGACCCAGTGAGTGCGCGCGAGTTAGCTGAGCGCGCGTACTGTGGCGAGGATGCTTTCTTGCGAGGTCATCATGTCAGAGCACGATGAGATGTCAGAGCACGGCGACGAAAACGAGCACACGCATCAGCGCCCTCACAATCACCATCATGCCTGCGCCAATCTCTTTGGATGCGGCGACGAGAAGGGCACCGGTATCCTGCGCGAGGACATCAAGAACGCTGTCTTTGACAAACGCACATCCGATCGCCTCCTCCATATGGACGAGGTCGATCAGGAGACCTTTGACGGTTATCTGTCGGCTCGCGGCCGCTGGCGTCGGAAGTTCCTGCAGGCAAGCAGCTTCATGGGTGCGCTGGCCGCGGTCGAGCCGTGGTTCGCTAGGCTCGCGCGGGCGCAAGAGTCCGAGACAGCGCACAAGCGCAATTCCCATCCTGAAGGCCGCGTGCACGTAGTCCCCTCAACGAAGGAGACAGTGCGACTTGGCGTTTACGACGCCAATCTTCCGCCCGTTCTCACCATCGACTCGGGAGATATCATCAGCTTCCCTGACACGTGGTCGCATTTTCTTAACGAGATGCAACCTGGAGTCCCTGTCGACACGTTGGCGAAGCTTCGCGTGAGCAATCCCGGCAGGGGCCCACATTCAATCATCGGGCCGATTGCGGTGAACAAGGCCGAGCCGGGCGACGTGCTGGAAATCCGATACCAACGGATCCGCCCGTACGAATGGGGCGCCGTCTTCAACAATCCGGGTTCACTTGGCACCGGCCTCCTGCCGCAGGACTACACGCAGGGGCAGATCAAGTACGTGGATCTCGACCTTGCTGCTATGAAGGGCAAGTTCATGCCCAACATCGCCGTGCCACTTAAGCCCTTCCAAGGCACCTTGGGTTTAGCGCCGCCGGATAGCTATTTTCCGCCCTTGAGTCCCGGCGTCACCAGCTCGGTGCCACCAGGCCCCCACGCTGGCAACCTCGATCTCAGTGAGCTGTCCGAGGGTTCGACGCTTTACATCCCTGTGTGGAAGCCCGGCGCGCTTATCTATACGGGCGACAGCCATGCAGTGCAGGGTGACGGCGAGATTTCACTTACCGCCCTCGAGACGCGCATGAAGGAGCTGCGCATCCAGGTCATCCTACACAAGCAAAAAAACCTGGCCTGGCCGGTGGCCGAGACGCATTCACATTGGATCATCATTGGCCTCGACAAGGACCTGAACGCGGCGATGACGATGGCGGCGCGCAACGCCATTAAGTTTCTCGCCGCCAAGGCGAAAATTAGTGAGCTCGACGCCTACGCGTTGTGCAGCATCGCGGTGAGCTTCCGCGTGACGCAAGTCGTGGACATCGTGCGCGGCGTTCACGCCCTCATCCCAAAGAGCATTTTCGCCCCCAATCTCAGGCGCGAGATGACGATGATGTGAACGGCTCGCCCGCGCATGCAAACAATTTGGGAATCTAGGTCTGTAAAACGGCAACAAAAATGGCAATAGGTCCCAGCCGAATACAACGCATTATGCCTACCACCAACAGCCCGAATTGGTCTGGAATCTGCAGGAACAAAGCATTTAGCCCGGAGCTGCGAAATCATCGCCAAGTCTTCGGTAAACTAAAAGTTAGGAGATTAATATCCGCCGCTGTGCTATTTTCTTAGTGGTTGCCTTTTTGAGGATAAGCCATGAAAAGAGTCCTCGCGCTTGTTGCCATTGCGTTCGCGCTCATCGTTGGAACTGCGGCTGTGGTGACCATTGGCCCGCAGCAAGCCTTTGCTTGTGACGGCGATCATCGCGGCTCCTAGTTCGCCTGTCCTAGTTGCACATATCGAAGTGCCCTGCTTCGAGGCAAATCAGGGTACAGGCCCTGTTGCCGAGCGCAGCTACTTGGTTCCATAGGCACGATCGCCGGCGTCGCCTAGCCCGGGGACGATGAACGCCTCCTCATTAAGGCCTTCGTCGATGGCGGCTGTCCAGATTGGCACGTCCGGATGGACGCCGCGGATGCGCTCGATACCTTCGGGCGCACAGACGAGACAGACTAGGCGGATGTCCTTGCCGCCACGCTCCTTCACGCGGTCGACGGCGGCGACCGCTGTATTCGCGGTCGCCAGTACCGGAACTACTACAATCACCAGTCGTTCGGCGATATCGTGGGGCGCCTTAAAGTAATATTCTACCGCCACCAGCGTCTCGGGCTCGCGGTACAGCCCGATATGCGCGACATGTGCCGCGGGCACCAAGTCGAGCATACCCTCAGCAAAAGTCAGTCCGGCGCGCAGCACCGGCGCTAAAACGAGCTTCTTGCCAGCGATATGGCGACCGGTCATACGCGCGAGTGGCGTCTCCACCTCGACATCCATCAGCGGCAGATCGCGCGTCACTTCGTAGCAAAGCAGCATGCCCAGCTCTTTGAGAAGCTCGCGAAACGACTTCACCGAAGTCGTCTTATCGCGGACGAGCGTCAGCTTGTGCTGAACGAGCGGGTGATCGACGACCGTGATGCCTTCCATAGCTTCGCTCCCAAAGATCACGAGAAATCTTTCTCAAAATACTGTCCCATCACTGACGACTTGCAACGGCGGTGAGCCGTCGCCGCGACGTTCACAAGCAATCCGCCGCCCCGCCGCCCATGTTCCGCCTTCGAGTATTTTCGCCAGCGGCAGCGTGGCGGCATCCATGTCGAGGTGCCCGCGCAGCACCTGCGCAAGCTCGTCGAGCAGTGCGACCGTAAGAGCGCGCCATTCGACCACAAGCGGCGAGCCGACTTCGTGCGGCTTTATGGCAAGCGTCAAATCGCGCAGGACGAGAACACCCGAGTCGATGAACAGGCCACCATTGCGATATTCGGCAAGGCCGGTTAGCCCATCGATATCTGTGACGGTAAAACCGGCGCGCTGCATTGGCTCGATCAACGAATAAGCGAGCCATTGCGACAACTTGTGCAGTGGCACGAGTTGGTTTGTCGCGTCTGCAGTCAGCATGGCCGGATGCCGCCAGCAATCGCCGAGCGGCACGCCGCCGAGCACAAGCCGCGATGGCCAGATCCGCCCGAAGTGATGCAGCAGCTCAGCAAGGATGGTCGGCGCGGCGATGCTGCGATTGATCGCGAGTGCCACCAGATGATCGAACAGACCGCCGGGCCGCGGCGCGTCGGCGCGGGCGAAGACATCGGTGTGCGCGGCCACAACCTCCCCGAGCCGGCGAAGCAGGTCAGCACGGCCATCAAGCCCCACTAGCGGATTGGCTGTCGTCACCTGGAAGCCGCGCGCGATGTCCGCCGCGGTTATGTGCCGCAATCGATCTGCGTCAGCGCGCAGCCGCTCCTGCAACCGGCCGGAAAATGCGCCATCGACGAACATCGCCAGGCTTGCCAGGGCAAGGCCTTCGGAGCGGCCGATATTGGTTCCCGTCGCAGCGTCGTTGAAGCGCCATCGCGGTCCCGCTCCGGCATCGAGAAAAACGCTCGTGATCACCAGATCGAACTCGGCGCGCGCGCGTGCCGCGACATCTCGCCATGGCGATGAATCCGCGACTGTTCGCCAGCGATCTTTGCCGGCGAACACAAATTGACGCCAACGCGAATGAAACGGAACGTCGAGCGTTGGATAGGCTTCGCGCGTCACCGCTAGCACGAGATCGGCCAGCGATGTTAAACGATCCGTGTCGATGAGAAAATGCGGAAGCTTGTCCTGGAGACCGATCGCGAGCAGACGGTGCGCACGTGCACGGACGGCTTCAGCTGTTAATAAAGAATATGCGGCAGCCGTCTCGGGCGTCACAAAATTGATCCACCGGAATGTGTCAGTATTTGTCGAGTGAACGGCCGACCGACTTCGACAAGTCGTCGGGTTCCGGTGGTTCGAGGGTGAAATAGCCCGCCGCCTTCTTCGCCGCGATTTCAACGTGCGCATCGGCGGGGACGAGTTCGTCGGGAATCGGAACACGGTCGACACTATCGATCCCCTGCGCCACGAGCGCTTCGTACTTCATGTCGCTCATGGAGATGAAGCGGTCGATCCGGCGCAAGCCCAGCCAGTGGATGACGTCGGGCATCAACTGCTGGAAGCGCGCGTCCTGCACGCCAGCAACGCATTCCGTGCGCTCAAAATAGGCGGTCGCAGCATCCCCGCCTTCCTGTCGCTTGCGTGCATTGTAGACGAGGAACTTAGTCACCTCGCCGAGCGCCCGGCCCTCTTTGCGATTGTAAACGATGATACCGAGGCCACCCTCCTGCGCACCGCGCACACATTCCTCGATGCCGTGAATGAGATACGGACGGCAGGTACACATATCAGAGCCAAAAACATCGGATCCGTTGCACTCGTCGTGCACGCGACAGGTGATGCGTGTCTTCGCGTCAGCAAGTTTGTCGACGTCGCCGAAAATATAGACTGTGGTGCCGCCGATAGGCGGCAGAAATACCTGCAGATCGAGGCGCGTCACCAGCTCTGGATACATGCCGCCGGTCTGCTCAAACAGCGCACGGCGGAGCCCCATTTCCGAGGCGCCGAACCGCTCAGCGATGCCGGGCAGATGCCAAACTGGATCGATGGCGATCTTGACGACCGAAAGCCCGCCTTCCTTGTGCACGACGTCGCCGTCGACCTTGAGCCGCCCGGCTGCCACGGCGTCCTGCATTTCCGGCAGATCGAGCCGCGCCCGCGTTACCGCTATGGTCGGACGAATATCAACGCCCTCGGCGATTTCAGTGGCGAAATTTTCGGCGACGAGGTGGCCCCAGGGATCGAGTGATACGATCCGTCGTGGCTCGCTCCACTGCGTGAACGGACCAATCTTGACCGCGGGAAAGGTGTTCGTAAGGTCAGGTCGCCGGATTGGGTCCAGCGCGCCGGCAGATACCGCCAGCGCGCGGTATACAGCGTAGGAGCCGCCATGGCTGCCGATGATATTGCGATCCTGCAATCGCGACACCGTCCCTATTACTGGGCCGCGCTCGCGCGGCGTCGGCGCACCCCATAGAATCGGGAAGCGCGGCTTTTCGCCGGGGTTCGGATGCGAGGTGAGCCGAATATGGTCGACTCGGTTGGCGCGTGTCATTGCCAGACCTGGAAAACGCAGACGGCCCGCCGTTACGACGGGCCTATGCGGCAACTGGTTGTCTGATTTTGATTAACATAGTCACCCATCCGCCTGGGCACAATGGCACTAAGTCATTATTGGGTTAACGATAATTTGACGTTGCACCCAACGCTATTGGAGGACCGCTCGCCTCTTTTCCGGGATCAGGAAATAGGTGGCGACGATGTCCATGACATAGATGACGGCGAGCAGCCCGATTGCGAGATAAGCACGACAATCCTTTTTAGGGGGCGTAGGATTTGACGGGTTTACCTTGTCACCTTACGACGGATCAAATTATGGCGACGCATTGAATGGCGTTTTGGACGTGCAGGATTTTCTAAGATCAAGGCCCCTCAAACCCTTTCGATTTCAATATGGCCGATGACTTGTGCGACGATATAAACGATGCCAGCGCTTTCGCTGCCTGTGTTTGTTCACTGCTTGTCAGAATTCCGACTGCGTATGATCTGGATTTCTTCGCCTGAGCTGGGAAGACACCGGCAACTTCAGTGTTGCCTCTTTTTGCAACACTGACCATCCCCACACCCATATCAGCTTCGCCGTTTGCGACCGCGTCTATAGCCGCCGTGCCTGATGGAAACGACTTTATTTTTGGCTTTACAGTATCGGCAATTTGCAGACGTTCGATCAGGTTGGCAAAATATTCGCCGCTCGCACTTACCTTCGGATCACCCGACGCAATTGACTCCGCGGCCATCAATGTTTGTTTTAGTCTGTGAACCGTACTGAGATCCGGCTTTTTAGTGTCTTTCCGAACGACTACGCCAATTTCGAGCTTGGCGATCGGCATCGAACTATCTTCGACGATCTTACCATCCTCCTCTAGTTGCTCAATCTGCTCTGGCGATAGAATCGCCAAGTCAGCGGTTTTTCCACCTTCGATTTCCTTAACTAGATTTGAGGCGGTTGCATAGGAGATAACGACTCGGTGGCCAGATGATTGTTCAAATTGTGGGATCAAATCGTTCAGTGCCGGCTTCATCGAATGCGGGGACAAGACGCTTAGCTCGACAGCATTCGCATTGCTTGCAAGCATCACAAAAGAGATTACCGCTAACGCCGCGACACACAAGTGCAGCTTCTTTGAGCCTCGCAACATTGCCTCTCCTATAAAGTGCGTGCGGCTAAACTCCCGTCGTGTCTCATCGGTTCCTTACCTGATCGTCCAAAAATGCGTCATGTTCAAGGCGTTTGCAACATTCGCTAAATCCGCTGATTGACCACCGTTGTCGCGGCACCGCCGCGTTTTGATAGCTTGGGTCTCTAGTACCCAAGAAGGCGGCCTTGCACCTGTCAACGGGGCTAGCAAGATCAGTGCAATAAGCGCGTGCTACCCATTAACAAAAAGTTAATACGTGGATTTTTTCCTGCCTAATTCCGACGCACTCTCCACGCGCGCAAAGACCGGCGCCTCGCCAAGTGAGATGTAGGGTGCGTGTGCCCGAAATGGGAAAAGCATGGCACATGTCAGGAAGGGTGGTCGCTCTACGATCGTATTCGATCCCGTTTGGCGCGATTTCTATCGCTAACACGCAAGACAATTCAGCGACTTACGGCGAGATCCCCCAGGCGACGAACAGGGAATTTTATTTCAACGGAAAGGGGAATTGCGGCGCGAGAACAGCGAATTTGAAGTGCAAATCCGAAATCTGGCACAAAAAACCACTAAGCTGGCCAGCGCGCTCGGATCGAGCGTTTGACCCCCATCCGGAACGGCGCGGCGAAACAGGCACGGCATGAAGGAGAAGGAAATGCTGTCAGCAACGCGCGGCAGGACCTTTTGGCTCGCCGTCTTGGCCGCTGCCGCTATGGCCATCTTTGCGCTGCTCGGCGTGCCAAGCTGGGCAGATGATTACCCGAGCCGCAATATCACGCTGATCGTTCCTTCGCCGCCCGGGGGCGGAACCGACACGCAGGCCCGCATCCTCGCGCCGAAACTGAGCCAAATCCTGGGCCAGACCGTCGTCATCGAGAACCGCCCCGGCGCCAGCGGCAATATCGGCGCGCAGGTGGTTTCCAAGGCAGCGCCCGACGGCTACACGCTGCTGGCGATGATTTCTTCGCACGTTATCAATCAGTTCGTGCTTAAGAGCGTGCCTTACAATCTCGACAAAGACTTCGTGATGATCTCGCGCACGGTGACGGTGCCCGGCGTGCTGATAGGCAATCCGTCGCTGCCGGTGAAGACTCTGGCGGAATTGCTCGCCTATCTCAAAGCCAATCCAGGTAAGGTCGCCTTCGGCTCGGCCGGTGTCGGCAGCTTGTCGCATCTTATCGTCGAGCTTTTCGAGCAGGATGCCGACGTTAAATTGCTGCACGTGCCCTATCGCGGCACGCAGCCGGCGCTCAACGATACGCTGTCCGGGCAGGTCGCGCTCGACGTTCCCGACCTGACTATTGCCCTAGAACAGATAAAGGCGCGCACGGTGCGCGCCTTTGGCGTGACCAGCGGTCAACGCTCGCCCGCCGCGCCGGACATCCCAACACTCTCCGAGCAGGGCATCACCGGCTTCAACGCCGTGCAATGGTTCGGCCTCTGCGCGCCAGCCGGCACGCCGTCGGCAATCGTCGACGAGCTGCATGCCGCGGTCACCAAGGCGCTCAACGATCCGGACGTAAAGGCACGCTACGTCAAGCTTGCCATGACGCCGGAACCAAGCCCGTCGCCAGCCGAATACGCCAAGTTCGTTCATGACGAAGGCGTGCGCTGGGGCAAGGTGGTCAAGGACGCCAACGTCACGGCTGAGTAATCGAGGGCGACGGGGCGGGCCCGCGACGCGGTCCCGACCCGCGGCCGGCAGGAAACATGTAGGAGGCAGAATGACACTCGTCCTCAAGGGCGTCATGCAGAGCCCGGTGACGCCGCTGAAAAACGATTTCAGCCCAGACTACGAGACCTTCGAACGGCTAGTGGACTTTCACGTTCGCACCGGCGCCACGGCGATCTCGTGGCCGCATCATAAGGCGGAGTCGCACAACCTCACCATTGCCGAACGCAAGGCGCTGGGTGAGGTTGCGATCAAGGCGGTCAACAAGCGCGTGCCCGTCTCGATCCACGTCAGCGCGCTGGCGCTCGAGGACACGTTCGATCTTGCGCGGCATGCGCAAAAAAAAGGCGCAGACGCTATCATCGCGATCACGCCCTATTTCTGGAAATATCCGCCGGAGGCGATCTACGATTATTTCGTGAAGCTCGGCACGTCGCTCGATCTACCGCTGATAGCCTACAACTCGCCGAGCTATCTCGACGGCATCGAGTTCACCGGCCAACTGACCGCGCGACTCATCCAACGGTTGCCGAACTTCATCGGCATGAAGGAGGCGAGCTTCAACAGCGAGAAATTCTTCGAGATATTGCGCGCGGCGCAGCGGCTGCGGTCGACTTTCGCGATGATTGTCGGCGTCGAGTATCTTCTGCCTTCGGTGTCGCTTGGCGGTGCCGGCTCCTATTCGTCGGCGGGCGCGATATGCCCCAATTTGTGCATCGAACTCTACGAGTCCTGCATCGCCGGCGATTGGGATCGCGCACGGGCGGCACAATACAAGCTTTCAGAGCTGTGGCTCCTGTTCCGCGATCAATATCCATCGTCGCTGAAAGGCGGCTGCGTGATCATGGGTCGTCCGGTTGGTCCGACGCGGCCGCCCCTGCCGACCGCCTCGCCCGAACGGGTGAAATTCATTGAGAAGCGGCTGATCGAACTCGGCATCGTCGACAGTGAACCGCATGGCTGGTGACCGAAAGGACAATACGGTGAGTGATTTCAAATTCGGTCTGACGCATGCGCCGTTGACGCCGTTTGTCCACGACCGCATCGACCATGACACATACCGCAAGGTGATAGATTTCCATTTGCGCAACAGGGCGGAAGGGTTGGCTCTGCCCATGCATGCGGGTGAATCGGTGAGTCTGACCGCGGAGGAGCGCAAGGCGCTCGCCGAGTTCGCGATCAAACAGGTCGCCGGACGCGTGCCCGTGATTATCAACGTGAGCGAAGCAGGCACCGCCATCGCATCGTCACTTGCTGCTCATGCGCAAAAGGCGGGCGCCACGGCGTTGATTTGCAGCGTGCCGTATTACTGGACACCCCCGCAGAGTATGTTGGTCGAACACTTTGCAACGATTGGCCAGGCCGGCGGGCTGCCGTTCTTCGTGCTCAATTCGCCGAGCGAGTTCAGCGAGGTCGAATTCGCCAGCAAGTCGGTCGTCGAACTACTCGGCAAGCTGCCGCATTTCGCGGGGCTGGTCGACATGAGCCTCGACTGGCAATACATGATCGAGGTGGTAACAGTCGCGCGCGCGGTACGGCCCGATTTCCAACTCGTCTCCGGCAACGAATACATGATCTCAGCCGGCGCAATCGGCGCGACGGGAATGCTCTCATCGCTCGCCTCCGTCTCGCCGAAGCTGGTGCGCGAGCTTTACGATCTCTGCCGCGCGCAGGACTACAAGGCCGCGCGCGCGCCGCAGGAGGATGCCGCCATCCTGTTCCGCCTGTTTCGAGACGCTGGCCCGGCGGGGCTGAAAGCAGCGGCCAAGACGATGGGGCGCGATTGTGGCGCGCCGCGGCAACCGCTGCAGACATTACCTGACGGAGCGGCGCGTGCGCTGGCCGCAAAAATTTCAAACGTCGGTAGTGTCAAAGGCGAGCCGCGCGGCTGGGCTTAAAGCGAGATGATTATGGGGCAGAACGGCGGAACGCGCGTTGCTCTCGTCACTGGCGCGTCCTATGGCGTCGGTGCGGCCACGGCGCTCGCGCTCGCGCGCGACGGCCTTGATCTGGTGTTGACGGCTACGCGCGAAGAGAATCTTGCCAAGACGTGCGAGGTACTCGCACCGTTCGGTCGCCAAGTCCTGCCCAGCGAATTCGATCTGCGCGCGCAGGCTAGCATCGAAGCCTTAGTCGCCAAGGCACTCGCCCGCTTCGGTCGCATTGACGTGCTGGTCAACAATGCCGGTGCCAACTTGCGCCGCAAGGCGGTCGACATCACGCGCGAGGACTGGAACGAGCTGATGGCTATCAACGTTACGGGCACCTTCTTCCTCACGCAACAGATCGGCCGCCATCTCGTCGCGCGCCAAACACCGGGCCGGATCATTACCGTCGCTTCGACGGCAGCGCTGGTCGGTCAGACCGAGCGCGCGGTCTACGGCATCAGCAAGGCCGCCCTTCTCCAGATGACGCGCATGCTGGCGATCGAATGGGCCGAGCACGGTATCGCGGTCAATGCCGTCGCGCCGGGACGGCTCAATACGGAGTCGCCGTCGCGTGCCGGAACCGGATCGAACAAGGCTTACATGGAGGCGATGCTCAAACGCATCCCGATGCATCGCCTGGCGACGGTCGAGGAAGTCGCCGGCGCGGTCGCCTTCCTCGCCGGACCGGCGGCAGCTACCATCACCGGGCAGGTGATCGTAGTCGATGGCGGCCTGACCGCCGCGTAAAAATAAAAAGCGAACACCTTGTGACGTTTTTCATAACGCGCGACGCGCATGTTGTGATTCTATACCCCGCCGGCATCGGCGGGAGACTGCAGACATGTCGAATGATCCGAATGATAGGCCCGCTCAAACAACTGAAGCGAAGCGGACTACAAAATCGTTAAAGCGCAGGCGCTTCGCCGCGGCTAGGACGGATCACGGTTGGTACGAAAAGGCCAAATGCAAAATTGCGATCCGCTCAAGAACTATCCCCATTAGCTCCAGCGGACGTGAAGCACGTTCTTAGAAATGATTATGACGGCTACGCTTAATCAATCAACCACTCCAGTTAAGTGCTGGAGTTGCGACGGATTAACACAATGGCATTCGCAGCAATGGGTAGACTCTCCGCGGGGCAAACAGCGGATGCAAGTATTTGAGTGCACGAACTGCGGACAATTACGAGCCGTTGCCGGGGGGCTTTATCCGAGCCCCGAGAACGGCGGACAAACCGAGTGAAAGCCCCATAAAGGGATGGTGGAGCGAGCGGGACTGACGCCTCTATCCGTCCCATGGCATTGCATAGCTTGCGCAGTTGATCGGTATGCGCCGTCCCGACAAGCGCGCGGAGTCAAGTCAAACGTCGACTATATCCACAACAATATTTTAGACACAGACCATTACAGCGACCATTGTTGGACATATTTGCGGCCGTTGGCGTTGCCACCGTTCAGTATGGCAACACGGACCAATTCCAACCAATCTCCGCTTCCTATTATCACCTGTCCCGTATGTGGGCAGCGTATGCGGCTGAGTACAATCATGCCCGAGGATGAGTATCGCGAACGGATGACATTCGTCTGCGAGTGCGGTTTTGATTATAGGCATGCGAACGCAGTTCGGGCGGAGCGTGGTATGCTCTAGAAGTAGTGGCTGCCAAAACCCAACGGCACGTTCCGCGCCTATGCGGGTCAAAATTCCTAAAATACCGGCGGCGACAAGGTCTGTCACTGCGCTCTAAAAATGGGTTTTCGATGCACCCGCGTATTGTCGTCAGATTCTTGAATTCCGACCTGCCTGCAATTGCGTCCTCAATGATGGCAGCAATGGCGCTCGCCTCGTTGTCAGGGCCGCTGTGTGTGGCTTCGTTAAACCAACCGGAGAAATAGTAATGGCCGCCACCACAATTTTTCGTCGTGTCAGCGCAGTGTGGAGCATCGTCATCCTCGCACTCGCGATCTTTCAGGTCGCAGGGACCACCGTTGTCCGCGCGCAGGATTATGCTGCACTCCTCGCCGCGCAGGACCGCACCGAGGCCGACCGGCAGAATGATAAAAGGCGAGAAGCTCTCAAACTCCTCACCTTTACCGGACCGAAGACTGGTTGGCTTGTGCTCGATATGGGTGCCCTGGCCGGTTACAGCACAGAATTGATGGCGCGCGCAGTCGGTCCGACCGGCAAGGTCTGGGGGCAGAACGACAAGATCGTTGAAAAGTTCGAAACGCGGCTGAAGACGCCGGCGATGATCAATGCCGTTAGCCAGATCCGTTCCTATGACGATCCGGCGGCCGGGTTGCCTCCGCTAGACCTAATCACGTTCTTCTTTAACTATCACGACACGACGTATATGGACGTCGACCGAGGCAAGATGAACAAAGCGCTTTTTGCCGCGCTGAAGCCGGGTGGCTTCTTGGTGATCGCCGATCATTCGGCGCGCTCCGAAGATGGTGCAAATGTCGGGAAGACGTATCACCGCATCGCCGAAACCACAGTGCGCTCTGAGGTTGAGGCAGCCGGCTTCAAGTTCGTGGCCGATGCTGACTTCCTCCGTAATCCCGATGATCCGCGTACTGCGATTGTTTTCCGCTCCCCGATCAAGGTCGACGAATTCGTTCTGAAATTTCAAAAGCCGATGTGATGGACCTCAATCTGCCTTTTTATGTCACTCGCCCAGCCGCAGTTGGCATCACAGAGCTTTTTTAGCCTCTCCATACGAGCCGGCTTTGCGCTGCCCCGGCACAAATTTCATTATGGGTCATTGTACGCAACAAATAACCCCGATCGAGATTGATCGGGGCAGGTTGGCGGTGATGCCATTAACTTGCTGCATGCAAAATCAAGCCGCAATATCCTTGAATGCACCCGTCACATTTTTCGTTACTGTCTCGCCAAGGTCCTTCATTTGTTCACTGAACGCCTTCCATTGCGTCTGCATGAAATCCGTCTGAATCTGCCAGAAGGATTGGGCATCCTTAGCTTCGGATAGCTTCCGTATAAACTCGTTCGCAGTAGCAATATTCTTCTGAATATAGCTCTGCATTTTCTTGTTTAGATCGGCATCAAGCCACGGTGAGGCTTTTATGCCTTTTTCGAACAAATCAGCATATTTCTCCATCGCCTTGCGAGTTTGCTCAAAATTCTGCGTCATCATCTCACTCATGCCCGTAAAAGGTTCATCACCTTTTGCCATGTTTGCCTCCCGTGATTAAAAGAAGAGCACCAAAGCATCACACCGCAATTTTTGGCTCGAAGAAATTGGGCGGGCGTATTGCTGAGTTACACCAAGGTATAGTTGTTACTGCCCCCGGGGCAATCAAAATCAATGTGAGAAATCCATGTCAGAATTAAATCCATGTCAGAATTATCTGACGTTGTAACACGGTTTTGATTTCAGTCGTTTGTAGAAACATTTCATCCTTCATTGGAACTATTGCGCGTGCGGCAGATTGGAAAGGCGTGAAAGTACCCAGAGTACAGTACCTTTAGCGCGAATCCGCAATTCAAGTTTTGGACCCCTTTCACCGGAGGATGCTCATGAACATCACCTGTGTGAATGCGCTCGCCTTTATCGGGGGGATAGGACTTGCGGCGACGCAGCCCCAAAGTCTTCCGTCGGATGGTGGCACGATGGCGGAATCAAGAATGCAGCAAGTAGTCTCGGCGGTGGCCACACTCTCGGAGGAAGTAACAATGACCGATGTGGACAGCGTTCGACGTGCAACCATGCTGCGCCAACGGGCACAGGAACTTACAGCCGCCGCCAATCGTGAACCGGCCCGTCGCACGCACCTGCTTAGTCTGGCAGAAACTTATCGATCAGCCGCCGACGAATTAGCACCGGACAAACCCGATCTTTCGGCGGAAACATTTTCGACCAGCGCCGTCAAGCAAACCGAATAGACACAGCAGCCGACACAGCGCTTAGTGACCACACAACCTTAGGACTTTTTCTATTCATCTTCGCTAGGTGTATATGGTTTCACCGCTGGTGCATCCACTCAAGATGGGCAACAAGGGCATGGCGCTCCTTGCAGCAATGCGGATTGTCGAGGCAGCGTTCTAATCATATGAGATAAAAGTTTCGAGCCGCCGGGGAACGGCGGCTCGAAGGGAGGTATTCAACAGAGTGGAAGGAGCCCACTCCAGGTCCACGGTATTTGCGGACAATTTAATTACTGATTGAGAAAACTTAACGACAAATTACCGAGATTTCCGTTGGCATTGGCGTGCTGCTGGTATCGCGGAATAAAGCGTTGCTATTTCAAAAATCAGAGCGTCACTCGAATTATTAGGAACGGATTTTTAGGTAAGAAAGCCAGAACGCCGCTGCGTGAAAAAAATATGGGCGCTCCCATTTCTATGAATTAACGAACGTTAACCATCGCAGTCCTAGAATGCGAGTTATTCGCGTTTTTCAAATGTCCGATGAGCGGTGATCGCGGCAACGGGCAAATGGCGATTTTGATGTCGGGAGCCATTGCTCCACAGGGGCGCGAAGGACGAGGACGCATGACCAACTGGGACTCCCAAACATTCACGAATATTTCGGCAGACACCGAGGTGTTTAACCTAGCAGGTGGTAAGTACGGGATGTCAGCTGTCGCGACTTGGAAATCTGGTTCCGTGACCCTGCAAATACTAGCCGCTGATGAATCGACCTGGCTCACCGCGGCGACACCCTTCACTGCTAATGGCTTCGAGACAGCCGACTTGCCGTCCGGGCAATACCGCTTC
>Ga0182041_10000267_pt1 | contig 24061 bp, 20 predicted proteins | sample flu12Cox44000178_FD_125967 | JGI IMG/M metagenome (GOLD analysis project Ga0182041, IMG submission 125967) | Lab enrichment of tropical soil microbial communities from Luquillo Experimental Forest, Puerto Rico - flux8day.12C.oxic.44.000.178 | ecosystem: Environmental > Terrestrial > Soil >...
CCGGACAAGCGATCGCCGCTGAAACCGGTTGGCCGCTTGAAGCCGCTGTCGCAGGCTCGAAGGTCGGAGCCCTCGCCGCGGAAATTGCTGGGAAAAGGGTCGCAAAAGTCTACGCGATCGAGAATCCCAACCTTGAACCCTACACTCCTGACGCCTTCGCAGCAGCGCTGAAGGGGTTCATCATCGCAAAACAGCCAAAGCTCGTGCTGATGCCCCACACCTACCAGGTGCGCGACTTCGTGCCCAAACTGGCCACGGCCATGGGCCGCTCGGTGATCAGTGACGCCATCGGCTACAAGAAAGAAGGCGACAAGCTAGCCTTCACGCGCCAGATGTTCCAAGGCAAATTCGTGGCGGACGTCACCTTTACCGGGGAGTCACCCTGGTTTGCTACTTTCCAGAACGGCGCCTTCCGCGGCGACAAGGCCGAAGCGGGAGCCAGTGCAGCCCCGGTCGAGACGGTTGCGATCGAAATCGCCGCCGGTATAGTGCGCAACAAGCCCCAGGAAGTGTTCAAGGAAGCCAAGCAAGCCGTTGACCTCACCCAGGCCGAGATCATCGTGGCTGTCGGGCGCGGCATCAAAGAGCAGAAGAACATTGAGATCGCGAAGCAACTGGCCGAGGCGCTGGGTGGCGAGCTGGCTGCATCGCGCCCCATCTGCGACTCGGGCTGGCTCCCCATGGACCGCCAGATCGGCTCCTCGGGCCAGACCGTGGCCCCCAAGCTTTACCTCGCGCTCGGCATCAGCGGCGCCATCCAACACATCGTCGGCATGAAGGGCTCTCGTGCGATCGTCGCCGTAAATAAAGACAGCGAGGCGCCGATTTTCGAAATCGCCGATTATGCGGTGGTGGGAAATCTCTTCGACGTAGTGCCACCGCTGATTGAAGAGGTGAAGAAAGCGAAGGCGGGGGGCTAGCAACGGGCGCCGATCGGTTCTCCGCTTCGTGAAGCTGGCTAAGAATCTACCCTACATGCGTCACGTTTCGACCATCAAACTATGACCCTTGTTTTCCGTACTCCCCTTCAAAATATCGACCGCCCTCAGATGGAAGCCGACGTCGTCATCGTCGGCGGCGGCCCAGCGGGCATGGCCTGCGCACTGAGGCTATCGCAACTGATTGACGCGCACAACGCGAAGACCCCTGAGTCGCCCCTCAGCAAAGAGAACATCTACGTGCTCGAAAAGGCTCGAGAAATCGGCCAGCATTGCCTCTCGGGCGCTCTGCTTGACCCGCGCTCCATGCGCGAGCTGTTGCCCGGCTTTGAGAAAGAAGCTCCACTCGACGCGCAGTGCAACAAGGAAGCCGTCTACTTCCTCACTAAGAACGGAAAATTCAAGCTCCCCATCACGCCTCCGCCGCTGCGTGACCACGGCAACTACGTTATCTCCATCAACAAATTCACCAAGTGGCTGGGATCGAAAGTGGAACCGACCGGCATCACGGTATTCACCGGATTCGCGGGATCCGAACTCCTCTACGACGGCAACCGCGTCGCCGGGGTCCGCACCGACGACAAAGGCGTCGACAAGCAGAACCAGCCGAAGTCTAACTTCGAGCCCGGCTACGATCTGAAGGCCAAAGTCACCATCCTCGCCGAAGGCACCCGAGGTTCGCTCACCAAACAACTCATCTCCAGGTTCGAGCTCGCCAAAGACCGTAACCCTCAAACCTACGGCGTCGGCGTCAAGGAACTTTGGGAAGTGCCATCCGGCCGCATCGCCCCCGGAGAAGTCATCTACACCATGGGCTGGCCGCTCACCACGAAAGAGTATGGTGGCGCCTGGATTTACGGCTCAAACGACAACTTGGTTTCGCTCGGCTTCGTTACCGGCCTCGACTATCCCGACCCGCGCCTCGATCCCCAACACGTGCTGCAGCGCTTCAAGCAGCACCCGTTCATCGCCAATCTTCTCGCCGGGGGCAAGATGATCCGCTACGGCGCCAAGTCGCTGCCTTACGGCGGATGGTGGGCGATTCCGCCGGTCGCTGGCGATGGCTGGATGATCCTCGGCGACTCCGCGGGCTTCCTGAACTCCCAGCGGCTGAAGGGAATTCACCTGGCCATCAAGAGCGGCATGCTCGCCGCTGAAACGGCGTTCGAAGCGCTGAAGAGCGGGGACTGTTCCGCCGCTGCCCTGGGAAAATTTCAGCAGAGCATCGAATCGAGCTGGATCAAAGACGAACTCTGGAAGGTGCGCAACTTCCACCAGGGATTCGAAAAGGGTTTTCTCTCTGGCCTCTTGCACGCCGGCCTGCAGCAGTTCACCGGCGGGCGCGGCCTGCGCAACCGGTACCCAGCCCACGCTGGCCACGAGCACATGGAGAAGCTCTCGCAGCTTCCCGCCAATGGTGGTGCCGACGCCCACCTGCTCGGCCCGGCCAAGGGCGACGGCAAGCTCACCTTCGACAAGCTGACCGACCTCTACCACTCGGGTACCAAGCACGAGGAAGATCAGCCGTCACACCTGATCATCCACGACACAAAAGTCTGCAACCACCGCTGCGTGATGGAATACGGCGGTCCCTGCCAGAACTTCTGCCCCGCCAATGTCTACGAGCTCGTCGACGACCCCACCCAACCCTACGGCAAGCGCATCAGCCTCAATCCATCGAACTGCGTCCACTGCAAGACGTGCGACATCGCCGATCCGTACCAGATCATCACCTGGGTGCCGCCCGAGGGCGGGGGCGGGCCGAACTATGATGGGATGTGAGGGCGGATACGCGCTGATCAGCTACGCCACCGCCGCCGAAGCCATATTCGGCGCCAGGGCCAGCACGCTGCCCGCGCCCTGGGTCAGCGCGTCGTGCAGGGCTTGCTCAGCGCGGTTCACCACTTCGGTCACGATGTCGACTGGATCGTAGTTGCTCCGCATGACTGCCTCTGCCAGGCCTGCGGTGAATGCGACAGGCTGGTCCTTGCCGGGCAGCCGCACGCCGGCGATGAGCTTGCGCAATTTCTCGACTGCCTGCAGGGCTTCCTTTTCCGCGGTGTCGCCCAGAATGATGGCTACCGTGGCCGTGTCATAGCGGAACGCGAGGTCGTTCGAGCGGATGTTGGCTGTGAAAAGTTGTCCGATCTGCTCCATGGTGGCTTCCACCGCAGGCTCGCCGAATTCCTTAATCAAGGCCGCACCCTTGCCGAAATGCATCAGCAGGATGGTCAGCGGTGTGGCTTGCTGGCTGGCCCGCTGCGCCTCGGCCAGCGATAGATCCAGGTACGAAGCGCGCTTGAGCAGTCCCGACTTCTCATCGGTCACCGACAGGTTCCGGACCAGCCGGCGCAAGCCCGCGTTGTTGAGGGCGATCACGACCTGCTCCGCTAGGGTCTTCAGAACGACGATCTCCGAGGGATGCCACACCCGTTCCGAGTTCTGCATGAACACCAGAATGCCGACGTGATCCTCGCCATCCATTAAGGGCAGGGCCAGCAGGGAAGTGACCCCTAGTTCAGCCAAAACGCGGCGCACCGGTTGTGCTTCGGGAGAGGTTAACGTGTCAGTGATGTTCACCGTGCCGCGGTTTACCGCCAGGTCCTGGCACGCGGCTACCACCGATGCCAAAGCCGAAGGTTCCGCGGCGGCCGTTCCATCGGCGTGAAACTCCTGCACTGCAGTCGGCGGCAAGCCGGGTTTGCGCATCGCTGCTACGCAGCGGGTCACTTTCCACTGGCTGCCCATCTCCTGCGCGGCCGTGGCCAGTACGTTGTTGGCGTTGTTCTGGTGATAGAGCTTGCGTGTGATCTCCGCCACGCGCGTAAAGCTGCTGACGTCGGCCTGTTCGCCGTTCACCGCAGCCGGAGGGGTCAGAGGCGCTGCCGGGGTCGGAGAAGGCACAGCTGGGGTGGGAGGGGATTGTGGGGCAGGCGCTGCTCCCGCATAGCGCGGCGTTACGCCCGCAGCCAGGTACAGTCTCTGCAAATCCTCGTTACGCTCTTCCTCGCGCGGAAACAGTTCCTGGATGCGCTGCAGCCGCTCCACCGCCTTTGAGCGCATGCCGTACTGCACCAGGATCTCGGCTTGGAGCATCAAGTCCTGCAACGCGGCGGCGCCGAGCGTGGGTTCTTCCACGCGGACGGCTTCCGGCACCGACTTGTTGAGCTGGCTCAGCCGCGAAGCGATGACCTTGAAGCGGTCGTCGGGAATTTTTCCCCGCAGCAACTCCAGCCGCTTCTGGTGCCCGCGCTCATAAGGATCGACATCAGCGGCACGATCGAGGCATTCCCCGGCTTTGTGGAAATTTCCCGTGCTCACGTACAGATCGAAGAGCTTCAACAGGGTCTGGCAGTAGTCGTTCTCGCGGTTGGAGGAGTTGAAGAGCTCGCTCAGAAACTCGAGCATCTCGGGCGAGGAGCGATGCCGCCCGACCAGGTCCTGCATGGTCGCGACAAACGAGCGCCGTTCCCCGCGGCGCCGCTGGAACAGTTCGAGCTTGCGGGCCAACGCGACCGCGTCGGTATCCTGCTGGCATTCGATCATCTGCCCGATCAGCGTGACCACCTGCTGGATGCGTCCGGGATTCTGTTCGAATAGCTGCCACACCAACGGCTCCGCCTCTGATAGCCGGTTGGCAGCGAGCAGTGCCTGGCTGTAGTTGTCGCGCAGCTCCGGCGAAGGATTGCCGGCAATCACGTGTGGCTCGAAAATGAAAATCGCCGCGCCAATCTGTCCTTGTGCCAGCAGGCTCTTGCCATAGGCCAGCGCGATGCGTGGATCGCTGGCATCTTCCCCGTAGGCATGCTCGATGTATTGCGAAGCGTCACTACCGGCAGCTTCTGCAAGTTCGGCTGTTTTCAGATACGCCGCCGCAGAGGTCTTGCTTTCTCCCAGTTGCGAGCACAGCTCGGCGAGGCGTAGGTAGTTGGCCTGCGTGGGCTCGAGGGTCACAATCCGGGTCAGCACCTGCAGCGCTTCCGCCTGCTTGCACTGCTTCAACAGGTCGTCGAGGGCGCCCTCGTAGGTCCCGATCGCCAGCTTCTTGTTGGAGTTCTCCAGGAGCTGCCCAAAGCGGAATTTCTGTTGCCATGTCGGGTTGCCGTGACGCGCGAGCTTTTTGTACGTCAGGCTGGCCCGGGTGGCATCGCCCGCCGTAATCTGCCGCTCGAAGAGTTCGCCCAGCAGCGAGACTGCCTCCGCCGTCCGGCTGAGGGACAGACACAGGTCGGCAGCCATCGACCGAACGTTGTCGTTCTCCGGATCTTCCAGCAGGACTTGGAGATATTCCTCGAGTGCGTCGCCGGTTTTACCCCGTTGCAGAAGCTTCTCCGCCTGCGCGACACGCTTCGCGATTTCGGCTCGATCGGGCATCGGGTAATGAGGGCAGTAACCTGCATGGTGATTCTAGGAGTCCCGGGTAAAGAGCAGCAATGCGGTAACGCGGGACCGCGGTTACGAAGGTCATTGGCGGGTTGTCTGGCTAGAACAGCGCTGGCTGCCGGCCTCTCTGGCTGCCAGCGGCTAGCTGCCAGCCCGTCGCCACATCCCGACCGATCTGGGCGCATTAACTTTTAGATAAACTTTGCGTTCTGGAGCCCTAGGATGCGCATTTAGAGGGTCGGATGATCCTGATCGTCCCCAAGCTCAATCGTCGAACCTGGTGCGTTCTAGCGCGATTTAGCTGGCATTTTATAACATGTTGTTTGGCTGTTTTTGGAATGCTGCCGCCGCAGGACGAACTTTCAACAATTTAGCTAATAGTGAATGAAAAGCTATTGTGTGACGCCCACCGCGACTTTGGGCGACGTTACGGTTCCGCCTCCCGATCCTGGAGCCGATGCCGTTGCGCTCAAAGTTGTCGGCGCGGGTGTCGGGGAAAGGGTCCCGATCGAGAAGGCCTGACCCGTGCAGGTCGTGGTTGTAGTCTTGTTGATCCCGGTTTCGGCAGCGTTGCTCGGATCGGCGAACGCCCAGGTCGCAGTGCTGCTGATATCGACTGAGCCAGGTTGCGCGATGGCCTGCAGACAGAATGGTGTACCGCTGCTCGCGGAAACGGTCTGCGAGGACGGTGTTACTGCGATGGACGTGACCGCTTGAGCGACCTGCACGGAGGCTGATCCCTGAACGGTCCCGCTCGTTGCGGTGATGGTGGCGCTGCCCATGCTCACACCAGTGACAAGACCGCTTTTGGAAACGGTGGCGACGATTTGATCGCCGCTGCCCCATAGGACTTTCCCGGTAATGTCCTTCGGCACTCCGCCCTGATCATAGGTGCCGAGAGCCTGCATTTGCAGCGTATTCCCAACCAGGATCTGCTGGCCCGCTGGCCCGACATTGATCGCGGTGAGGACGGGGTCGACGAAGAACCCGTTGCAGCCAACCGCCGCAGCGAAACCCAGTAAAACCGCAAACGAGACAAGCACTTGGAGCTTGCGAGGCGTACTCAACATAACTGGACAAACCCTCGTCAGTGAATCCGTTATCAGGACGATTCAGGGGTTGAGAAAATTGTAGCAGACCGTTACCGCGGCTTCGCGCATGTGTTGAATCAGAGGGACCCGTCAGTAACTAACTGAATCCCGGCCGACGATGCAATTACAACAGCAAATGCCTTCAGCCGGTTGCGTCGAACAGAGCAATCCCGCCCGCGACGATATAATCGCGGCTCACGATCCTCCATGATAGAACGACGCCTGTTTCACAGCTTGCAGACAAACCTTCTGACCCTGAACCTTTTGACAACGCTGGCTCTGGCGGGGCAAACCGGACCTCCGGTGAAGGGCCAGGCCGTCGGCCACGCTTCAGCGTCCGCGGTTTGCGCTTCGTGCATTCGCGCCAACATGGACTACCTGGCCTCGGACGAGCTTCGCGGACGGGGCAGCGGTACCCAGGACGAACTCAAAGCGGCGACCTATGTGGGCGAACAGCTCAAGAGGTATGGAGTGGAACCCGCTGGGGACGACGGCACGTACGTCCAGAAGGGGATCATCGTGCGCGAGAAGCTCAAGGCCGTGCCCGTCTTGCACTACATGACGCCCGGCGACGGGATCCCTGCCCAGACCATCAATTGGACCCACGGCCAGGAAATACTAGCGCTCAGACTTGGAGCATCCGATTTCCGAGGACCGCTTCGCCGGGTGGACACCGAGCGCTCGAAAGCGGCCGGAGGGGGAAAGGCCGGGGCGGCTGAAGATCCGGCTCAAAAGCAGTCTCTGGCCGGGGCGGTTGTACTGCTCCTGGGCAACGACCGCCCGAAGCTACAGGCGGAGACGTTTTCCGTGATTGAGGCTGGTGCCGTCGCGGTGCTGGTGACGGCCTCGCCCGATCTGCTCAAGCGGTGGGACGAAATCGGCAAGGAATTGCCGAAGCTGCCCCCAAAGATCGGAGGTCGGCCAGCTGGGCTGGGTGCTGGCACTCTCAACCTGTTCGCCGTGAATCCGGAGGCGCTGACGAAGCTGGCAGACATGCCCGACGGCATCATGTTCTATTTCGAAGCGGCGCTGCGGCCAGCGGAAAACAGCTACACCTGGAACGCGGTGGGCAAGCTTTCAGGAGGCGATCCCGTGCTGGGCAAGAACGCGATCGTGCTCGGCGCGCACCTCGATCACTTGGGCGTGGGCAAGCCCGTTAAAGGCGATTCCATTTACAACGGCGCGGATGACGATGCCTCGGGCACGGTGTGCGTCATGGAGTTGGCACGGGCTCTCGCTGCCGGGCCCAAGCCGAAACGCACCGTGATCTTCGCCCTGTTCGGCAGCGAGGAGTTGGGCGGATATGGGTCGACCTGGTTCGAAGAGCATCCCCCGGTCGCGTTGACCGACATTGTGGCCGACCTCGAGTTCGAAATGATCGGCCGGGCTGATCCCATGTATCCCAGCGACGTGTTGTGGCTGAGCGGATGGGAACGGTCGAACCTGGGTCCAACGCTGGCCGAGCACGGCGCGAAGTTGGTCGCCGACAAGCGTCCCGACCAGCACTTCTTCGAACGCTCGGACAACTATGTCCTGGCAAAGCAGGGGATCGTGGCGCAGACTGCGTCGAGTTTTGGCCTGCACGCTGACTATCATCAGCCGACTGACGACCTGGCACACATCGACTTCAAGCATATGACCGAAGCGATCGGATCGCTGATCGCTCCGATCGAGTGGCTGGCGAACTCGGATTTCAAGCCGGCGTGGAAGGCCGGGGGACGGCCCTAGTCGCCCGTCGCTGGTCGTCAGCGAGACAAGCAATCAGGATTCAGCAGCATTCAGCATGAGTGCGTGATTTATATGGCTCGTTATCAACTTGCTCGCGTTTGTGGGCATGCCACTCAGCTGCCGACGAATGACGACTAGCTACTGACGACTGCTTTCCTCCCCTGCAAGTTCAGCCTCCAGTAATCAAGCACAAACGGCGGATCGTCTGTGGCAGCTTGACGAGTGAGCTCGGCGAGGAAGTTCTCTCGACTGGCAGAGTCGGGGATGCGCGGCAGGTGGTTGCGGAGAATCACACTCTCGACGAATCGCTGGTACTCGATTTCGTTGGGAAAGCTGGTGGGAGCTTCTTCAAGGCTGGTCTCCACTTCGGTGAATCCCGCGAGACGCAGGCGGCCAGCGGCCGTTTCCGCGTCCGAGAATTCCCAGGGAAAGGGGTAGTCGACAAAGTACTTCGCGTAGGCCGGGGATTCGATCAGCGCATGCACGCGACCAAGCAGCCTGGCGAGGTTGCGACCTCCACCGCATTGGGCAATCAGCCAGGCTCCCGGGCGCAAAGCACGATAGAGGTTGCGGAACAGGCGGTCGTGGTCGAGGACCCAGTGGAAGGAAGCGGTGCTGAAGATGCCGTCAAATTCGCGGTCAAACGCGAGCTCGAGCAGGTCGCAGCGGACGAACTGAACGCGCGCGCCAAAGTCGGGCTGCAGATAGTCGCGGGCGGCGTCAATCATATTTTGGGAGACGTCGAGCGCGAAGACCTGGCCGTGGGGCAATGACTCCAGCAGGTCACGCGTAAGCCGGCCCGTGCCGCAACCCGCGTCCAGCACGCGTTCATCCCCGCGCAGGGACACGCGCGCCAGCACTTTCTTGCCCCAGCTCACCTGGGGAGCTGAGATCCGGTGATAGAGGGAAGCGTTCCATTCTTGGGTCATGGGCCAGCCTTCAGTCGCCAGTCGTCAGTCTTCAGCGCAAAAGAGCAGATTCTCGCGGCCTTGAAGAGAACACTTGGCATTTGGCAGTCAGCACCTAGCCAGCGGAGGTCCGTGGAGTTGGCGAATTGCCGACTAAGGCATTCGCGTCAAATTCCGTCGCGTTCGTATTTCTTGGGGGAAACTTTGATTCAAAACGTATCCGTGGCAAAATGCCAAGTGCTTCGCCGCTGGCGACTAGAGTTTCTTCTTCCCCGCACGTGCAATGCGCTCGTCGATGGGCTTGCGGCCGGCGAAGCCTTCCTCGGGGGAGTGCCAGTGCGTGATCTTGGGCTCGCCCAGCTTCCAGCAGAGTAGGACGATCTCACCTTCAACGCGGCACGGGAAGTCGAGCAGTCCGATGTCGATGTCCTTGACTTGGACCCCGGTGGCGTGAATCTCAGCGACCGCGTCCTTGGCGCGCTGCACGGCACGTTCGCGCTCCGCCTTGCGCCGGGCGACCGTGACCACGTTGACCAGGGTGCCGCCATTGAGAAAAATCCGCTGTGACAGAGACTGGAGTTCCCCGTCGACCTCCTCGATCAGCTTCTTGCTGTTGATCGCGCTCCGCAGCAGGGATTCCAGTGTAGGAAGCAGCCTTTGTGCATCTTGCAGGGTGAAAGTCCGAGTGGCCATTTGACTCTATTCTAATGCATGGCCGGGTCGACCCGGAGGGCTGAGGCGTAAGGGGCATCCGCTAAGCGGCTCAACGTTTTACGGTCCTCCTGTAGAGCCGGATCGTCGGACCCTCGGATCTTGATCGGTGACCTTGATCACACCGCCTCTCACCGGGGTTTGTGATACAACTTCCTGTGATCCGAATGCACGTCTCGGGTGCGAAACCAAACGCCATTCTTCTCTCGGACGGGTTTCCGTGCTGAGAGCCGCCTTTATTTCTCTTTCCGAAAGCCGGTCGCTGCGCGGGGTTGCTGAACGGTCCTCCATCGGCCAGCGCCTTTCCAGCCGCTTTGTCGCCGGCAACCACGTCGAAGACGCGATTCGCGTTGCGGCCAGCCTGAACAAGCGGGGCATCGGCGTAACCGTCGACAATCTTGGGGAGAACGTAACCAATGTGGAGGAGGCGCGCGCCAGCGCGCAGCTTTACCACCAGATGCTCGACCGGATCGCCGCCAACAACTTGGAAGCCAACGTGAGCTTGAAGCTCACGCACATGGGGCTCGATGTCGACGAGCAGTTGGCCCGCGACTTAGTAACCGGGCTGGTGCAGAAGGCGGCGAGCATGAGCCCGCCGAACTTCGTGCGCGTCGACATGGAGGGTTCCCCCTACACGCAACGCACGCTCGACTTTGTGCATGAGCTGCATCGCATGCCCGGACATGCCAAGCGGGTGGGCGCGGTCATTCAGTCCTACATGCTGCGGGCGGAAGATGATGTGCAGAAGCTGCTGGCCGATGGCATCCGCATCCGCCTGTGCAAGGGAGCCTACAAAGAACCGCCGGAAATCGCCTTCCAGAAGAAATCGGATGTCGACGCGAATTACGTGAAACTGATGAAGATCCTGATGAAGAGCGGGATCTATCACGGCCTCGCCACGCACGACGAGAACATCATCAAGCAGGCGAAGGACTTTGCGATTCGCGAGAAGATTCCGCGAGACGCGTTCGAGTTCCAGATGCTGCACGGGATTCGTCGCGACCTGCAACAGGGCTTGGTGCGGGATGGCTGGAAAATGCGGGTGTACGTTCCGTTTGGAACGGAGTGGTATCCCTACTTCATGCGGCGGTTGGCGGAACGTCCGGCCAATGTGTTCTTCCTGGCTAGGAACTTGCTGCGAAGTTAGCTCGGGTGGCCTAGAACGTCAGATGTTCCAGTGTGGGTGAGGGTTTCCTGAGCCCTACTCCTGCGGGGGACGCGGCACTGACGCCTCCGCCGGTGCCAGCGGAAGCTTCGTGGTCTCGCGTAGCATGTTTCGCTCCTGATCGGAGAACATGCCCTTAAAGCGGTCCGACTCGAGCACCCTCTCGCGCTGCTCGGGCGGCATGCTCCGCAGATCACCGATCGCAGTCTTCATCATTTTTCTGCGCTCTGGTGACAGCTCCTTCCACTGCGAATTCAGTTGACGTGCTTGTTGCTTCTGCTGAGGAGTGAGGTGCTCCCAAACTTCCACACGGTTCAACCGCTGCTGCTGTTCCTGTGGAGACAGGCTATTGAAAGTGTGCAGCCGGTTGACTAATTGCCGCTGCTGCTGAGGAGGAAGCTTGCGGAACTGCGGGTCGTTCTGTAACGCCTTCTGCTGATCGGCGAGCGGCAGGTCGCGGTGCGCACGCAGCCAGTCGCCTCCGTGCTTCTGCCCGGCAGCCGGAGGTCGAGGCACTTCCCGCGCTGGAGTGCCCGCTTGTGGCGGTCGAGGCACCTGACGTCCTTGCGCAGTGGAAGCTGCGCGGGACTCGTTCCTCTGCGGGGAGGCGGCAGGAGGTTGTGCGACCCGGTGCTCGTGCTGAGCAAAGTTTGGCGCTGGACCTCGGGACTGTCTTGGCGCCGGAGGCCGCGGCACCTCGCGCGGTTGTCCTTGCGCGTAGGAAGGCGGCGTCGCTACTCTCCGCTCGGTCTGTGCGGGAGCATGTGCGTCCTCGCGGCCCATGCCCTCGCGTTGGGGAACGTATGCGGGGCGAGCCGGTTGTGAACCAACAGGCCGCGCCGGGAAACCTCCGCCGTAGGACCGCTCAGTCCGGACGCTTTGCTTGGGGAAAGCGTGCTCCTGGCGTGGCGGCCGAGGCACTTCGCGGTGGTTCGCCGGTCTTTCTGCCCTCTGTTGTTGCTGATCGCGGTGTTGTCCAAAGACGGCCGAACACAGCAAGAGCCCCAACAGAGCTCCTGCAGCAACACTCCCCGATTTGGACTTTCCCGCGATCACTTCTCGGCCCCCTAAGCCGAAACTGCAAATTGCTTACGGCGTCTCCTGGTCCGCATCGACGTCAGGCTGCACTTGCAGGTCGTCGAGCAGATCAAAGTTTGCGTACAGGTCTTCGTTCTTCTCCAGCGCCTGCAGATCGCCGACTGCGGTTCCGAGAGCAACACGCTGTGACGTGTTCTTTCCCCCTGTCCCTGTGAACCACCGGATCCCTCCCGCCATCATCATGATCATGGCCAGCGCACCCGCCAGTACGGGCAAGCGGAACCACGAGCGCCATGCCGCCCGCTCCGGCTTGGCGCGTTCCTCGCGCATGCGCGCGGCCAGCCGCGTGTTGAAATAGGGCGAGGGTTCCGGCCCTTGCCACTCATCCAGCAGCGCCATGGTCTTGCGCATGTCTGCCAGCCTCGCCGCGCAGGCCGTACATCCACGCAGATGCTCGTCCAGGGATGGGGTCGACTCCCCCGCGCCGGCCGCTACATCCAGAATTTGATCTTCCATCTCTTCGCACTTCATGGTTCCACTTCCTCTTACACAAAAGCTTTCAGTTGTTCGCGCAGCGTTTCGTAGGCGCGGAACAATAAGGACTTCGTCGCCGACTCGCTCAACTTCAAGACATCCGCGATCTGCCGGTAGTCCATCTGCTGGTATTTATGCATGACCACCGCCATGCGCTGCCGCTCCGGCAGCCCCTGCACCTTGGCACGGATCGCTGCCATGCGCTCGCGCCGCAGGATCGACTGCTCCGCCGTTAGGGAGCTGTCGGCGACGTCCATGGTGGTGCCGGTCCCTTCGTCCGGTTCATCCAGGCTGGCGGTTTTTTCTGGTCGTTCGTTGCGCGTATCGCGCGCGTAATTCACGGCCAGATTGGTCGCAATGCGATACAACCAAGTCGTAAACTTCGCGCTGGCTTCATAGTTAGACCGCGACCGGTACACCCGCAGGAACACTTCCTGCGCCAGGTCTTCGGCCGCCGCCGCATTATGCGACATGCGGTACATAAAGCCGATCATGGCGCGGCGATATTTCTGCACCAGGTACTCGAAGGCCGACTCGTCGCCGGTCTTCACACGGAGCATGATCTCGGCGTCAGTCATGCCGGCCGCCCAGCCTGTGATCGGCGCGGCAGTTTCGGGTATGGGCTGGGATCCGACCGATCCCATTGCCAGCAATCCCCGATCGAAGGCCACGCTGCTCACATCAGTATCAACCCCGTCCGGGTCAGAAAGTTGCACGTCCTGTCCGTCCGGGAGGTCGGCAGAAGTGCCTTTTTTTGTCCGATTTGCAGGCGGTCGCGAGGGATCGGGGGGCTGCGCCATGGGGACTCTGATCGAAATTCGGGGGAACGCGCGCCCGCCCGAGCCAGGCGAGCCGCCCCAGTGCCACTCCGCCAAGGCTACCACGCTCGGCAGGCAGGGGAGAATGCCTTGCGTTGTCACAATATGCCTGCCCAGGACAGACGCCAAACGAGCTCGGCCCCAGTTTGCCTCCTTTCTGCCGACGTTCTATGGAACATTTCGGTGTTCGTGATCAACCCTGGCGGCGGCGCCGTTCAACCGGCATGCCAACCGCAGCGGATGCCTAGCGATTTCGGCAGGCACACAACCTGTCGACCATCTTCAGCCAGAGGTCGTGCAGGTCATGCGGGAGGTCGGCATTGATCTGAGTTCTGCAAGACCGCAACTGCTCACGCACGACCTTGCCCAAACCGCGTCGGTTCTTGCTTGCCAAGCCAAGGGGCGAACTTGGGCCGCGGAAGTGAAATCGTTGCCGGCTGAGAGGAAACTTCTTCCGACTGACTCCCCCAAACGCGGATCGAGCCGCACCCCACTTGCCGCTAGTTCGGTGGTGTCATCGGGTTCCTTATAGCGAGACTTCTCGTTGAGCGCTTTGCTACCGCGGAGGGGTCCAGGAGGCATTTTGTTCGTGCTTCTTATCTCCGGTCTCACCGTGCTTTGCACGTTTGTGGGATTCATTGTGGCTTGTTGGCGACTTCGGGCCTGGCGCTAAGAACGCGACCCGACGGGCCTCAGTTTGCATTCCGATCGGTGATCGCCCTACGGCGCAACTTTGTGGGCCGCTAGCTGGGAATCGGCGTTGGAGGACTAGAGACCGGGCCCGTTGGATTGCGCAGCTGGGTTCCGCAGGAGGGACAGTAGATGTCGTTTACCCCAACCGAGCGCTGGCATTGCGGGCAACTCGGGCCTAGCTTGTAACGGCAGTGAGGGCAGAAGCTGAACCCAGCCTGCGCGACATGGCCGCAGTGTGGGCAAACGCTTTGCAATGGGAGCCGCAATAAGAAGTAAAGAATGATGCCCAGAGCGTTGGGAACAACAATAGCCAGAATTGTCCAAAGAGTCGGGCTCATGTCGCGGCGCTTGGCATCGCGGTTGATATAGCCGATTAACAACAAATAACAGCCACCTAAAATTCCGGCCAGTAGGCCGAGCAACGGCCGCCCCCACGCCGGTATTGGATGAGGCTCTGGGTGTCGAACCACAGCGATATTGAAAAACCACTGCGCCGCAACGAACGCAACGCAAGCCAGGATCCATGCCCAGGCCGGAATAATTTTGATTTCCGTCACCAGTCTAGTTTGAGTCTCTTCTTTCGCTAGCATAGATTTGCCCATTTTCTGATCACCATTGCCCTGACCCCTGTGTGTGGCTCTTCACATGCGTGCCGCGAGCCAACAACACCACGCTTACCACGAGTGCCGGTGCGATAAAGAAAACCAGGAAACCTGCTTGCCAAACCAGAGCAGAGACTCCGGCCTGCTCTCCCATCCAGGCAAACAAGCGCCACAGGAGCGGCAGGGTCAGTGTTGCGGTGAGCCCTACGCCCAAGCAGGCCATCCCCACCAGCCACATGCGCTCCCGAGTCTCGCGAAGCCTGGCGGCATGGAAGCGCACCCGCAACTGCGTAGCTCGCACCAAGCGGGCATCAGCGGCTACGGGAAGGGAGCGCAAAGCGCGAACCATCTGGGCCGCGCCTTCCGCATAATCACGACAGGATGCGCACTCTCCGAGATGGTTCCGAAGCCAGACTTGCTGCGCATCCGAAAGAGCATCGCCCAGAGCGATTAGCTCCCGCGCCTCGCCATGTGTGTCTCGCGTCATGCCTGTGCTCCCTTCAACCGCGACATCAGCAGGTTCAATCCGCGATACAGCCGCGACTTCACCGTGCCCACCGGAGCTCCGGTCACCGTGGCAATCTCCTCCAAAGCCAGCCCCTCCTGGAAGCGCAATAGGACCGTTTCGCGATAGTCCACTGGAATGCCGAGCAACGCAGTACTGATGCGCTCGGCCTGCTCGTGCTGCGCCACAACTTCCCAAGCCAGCGGCCGGGTGTCGGCTGGTTCCGCTGGGGCGTTCCCTTCGTCTTCCATCAGCCCATCCAGGCTGACTGGACGTTGCTTCCGCAAATAATCGATGGTGAGATTTCTTGCCACCGCATAGAGCCAAGTAATGAATTCATGTCTACCGTCATATTGATGGCCGCGTTCCAGCACGCGAATCCATGTTTCCTGGAAGAGGTCCTCCGCCAGTTCACGAGTTCCCGCGAGGTATACCAGATACCGTAGCAGTCGGTGTTGATACTGCTCGATAAGACGGCCCAGCAACTGCGGATCGCGTCGGCGAAGACCGCGAGCAATTGCTCTGGCCTCGGACTCCATCTCGATCATGAGGAAATACGCCGCGGCGTTCATGCTACCGGATATACGGGTGAGCACCTAAAAAAGATGCAGGGCGCGGTGGCCGGCCCTTCTGAAACTTTTCATGCCCGTGCATCGTAGAAGCGTAAGGCCAGGTAAAATTGCGATGAAAACCTCTTTGACAGTGCTTGTGCTTGTCCTGCTGCTGCTGAGCATTCTGGCTGGGTGCGCGCCGGGTCCTAACCCATCCAAGAAAATAGTGAGTGAACAGGGCGAATCCGCGGGCTTCTGGCTCGGTCTCTGGCAGGGCTTTATTGCGCCGTTTGTGTTTGTAGCCTCGTTATTTAAGGGCGACCTCAATGTCTACGAGGTCCACAACAATGGATCCTGGTACAACTTCGGCTATCTATTCGGCCTGGCCTGTTTCTTCAGAGGGGGCGGCAACCGGACATCACGGCGGCTTTTACAGCAACCTTAGCGCGGCGCAAAAATAGACGACTGAATCCTCTAACCCGAAAACTGTCAAGAGACGGGCTTGTGGGAAGTGCAAGACAATGTTCCCCGTCCGACCGGTTCCCCGTCCGACCGGGAAGATGCATGGTGGGACACGCAGTGTGCCAGTTGTGTGCAGAAGTTCGTCCCGGCGATACGGCGAGTGAAAATCTCCGCGGGCGTTTGCGCATCCAAGCGCACTAAACGCATTGTTCTGCAAACGTAAGAGCTTAGCTGTCGGGCCTAGCGCATCACGGTGCAGAAAAGAGCACCCGTCTTTTGGGCGACTCTAGGGACGCCACGAATACGTGTACTTCACAACAAAACGATGTTGGTAGAACTCGGTCGGATTTGTGGCTGCCAAACTCGCAAACTGCTGGCCTGCCGTGTAGATCACATAGAGATCGCTGTCGGGGCGGTAATTCCAGCGCAGGCGAATGTTGGCGCTCACCGCCTGTGCATTGGCTGTGTCTACCTGAACCACAGTCGAGAGCGACAGAAACCTGGAGAACGCGTAATCTGTTTCGAGCGCACCAAATACGACGGAAAAGTCGCCACCGGAAACCGGCAACCTGAACCGGTTCCAGTGCGGGTTCATGCTCATCGACAGGCGTTTGTTCGCCCGGTATGTCGTACCGACCCGGAACTCGTTCAGGGTACCGTTGTAGTAGCTTCCAAACCTTTCGAAGAACTTCAGAGTCAGCCGCCGATCCTGCGGGGATCCGTAGGTCAACTGATGCCGAGTCCAATTATAGACGCCGACTGGAATGTTAACGTTCTTGTAGATGTTGAACGGAGTTGTCAACCGCTGCGCAAACACATCCACAATGTCGTCGTCAGTGTAGGAACCATTGTGAAATTCAGCTCTGAATGTAGTTTGCCATTCCTGCGTCTGCACCGCACCGTGGGTGTCGGGCGCATGAAACAGGAATCCTTCGAACTGGAGTTCCCGAATCCCTGCTAATTCCGGCCTTCTCTTGATCGCTGCGTCCACAAAATCGCACACGCAATCGCTTCTCTCCAGAAAACCTACCTCCGGATTGAAGTTTCGCCCAACCTTCCGGTGTTCCGCCTGTATGTCTAGCCAGTTGGACCGAAAGCTCACCCCCGCCCCGAGGTTTGTTTGCCCGCTTGAAACCCCCGTAGTCCTGGTCTGGGCTGCAAAGCCGTTCACCACCAGGTTCTTGAAGAGTACAAATCGCCCATCCATTCCAGAAGTCTGGTTGTAGCTAGACCCGATTTCTCCCGACCGCTTGTCGATGCCCATAACACCCAAGTACGAACCAGTTCCCCAGAGTGACCGCTTGACTCGCAGCACCGCGAAGTTCGCCCAGGGGTTCGGCCCCGACGAACGCGTCTCGACGTCCATTGCGCCGATCTCAAACCCTTCCAGCGATCCAGTCACCTTGCCGCCGCCATTGATCGGGACCTGTTGCCCGGTGACCGGATCAATTCCAATTTGGCGGCTGAAGAAAAGCTGGTCGCCGGTCTCCCCGATGCTCATGGGAAAAGCGAAGACCCCAGCATTCTCAAGGAAGAACTGACGCTTCTCCGGAAAGTACAGCTTGTAGGGTGTGAGGTTGAACTGTTGAACATCGACGTCGCTGTCAGCGAAATCCGTATTCCCCGTCAGGTTTGCAACTAGGTTGGACCGTAATCCGATCTTTATATCGACGCCCCCCGTGTGTAACGCCGTAGTTCCCGGCTTCAGGCCGCTCTCGGTCGCGTTCGGAGGTAGGTGATTGAAGCCCACCAGACCGTACGGTTTGATGATGAATAACCGCCCGCTCCCAATGTTCGTGATTCCGTGCAGTTCTCCGGCTTCGCTGATCTTGTTTGCCCCGAACGTCCGCCGCCAGGCCGACCACAAATCTTCCTCATTCTTCCGCCGAATGAATCGCTTGAAATTTATTCCCCAGACCACGTCTTGCGATCGCATGAAGTTGAGGGTCGCAAACGGAATCGCTACTGTGGCCGTCCAGCCGCCCATATCGATCCGTGCCTCTGATGTCCACACCCCGTCCCATCCCGGGTCGCCATCCTGAATCTCCCCGCTTTGCTCGTCTGTAATGAGGGCATCTCTCTGCGTACCGAGCGGATTGATCTGAAATACGTAGGCATTTCGTCTGTCATGCCGGGAATCGATCACAATTTCAAAATAGTCGTCCAGTTCCTGCGTAACGTCACGCCTGAGCTGAGTTGCTACCGGACCGGTAGCGTCGGAGTCGTGACACACAATTCCAAAATAGACTTCGTTGTGTGTGTAGATGACCCGTACCTCCGTCCGCTCTGTCGAAGGGTGTCCCTCATACGGTTCCCGCTGTCTGAAGTCCGTAATCGGTAACGCCAACTGCCAGAGCGGATCATCGAGACTGCCGTCGAGCCGTGGAGCCCGATCCACCCGTACCGCTTGAGCTATGAGTTGGGTATCTTCCGGATTCGGTGTGACCTGAACTCCCGACTGTTGGCCAAGCCCCAGCTGGCACAAGGCAGCACCCAATAGCAAGCCTCCGATGAGACCTGCATGAGCTTTAAGGTACCCGAACACAAGGACAATATACTTAAGGCTGCCTGAAGGTCGGATGAAATCTCGAAGACGAGACCAATGCTTTTTAACAAGCAGCACGGTTTGTGGATGCGAGGCGCGCGTCTTATCGTTCCTCAGGAGGGCGCAGATTTCGGAATGAGCGATAGAGCAACAGGTCGTAGCTGATCTTGCATCCGCTGCCAACCACCAAGGGAGCGGAGAAGGCGATACTCTGCATGAAAAAACCTGCGACTGCTGAACCTGCAGCCCAGAAGACGTTGCGTGCCAAGTTCGTGATACCGCTCGCGAATGTTCTTTCACTCACGCTGACGAGAGCGGCCACGTAGGACTGCCGGGTCGGTACATCCATCTCGACCAGTGCTTCGCGACAAAGTAAGAGCACCACGGCTATCTTGAACGAGGGCGCGAAAGGTACGGCAATTAGGAACAAGCTCGACGGAAGATGGGTGAAGAACATAGTATTGATGAGGCCAATGCGGCGGGCAAGCCAAGCCGCACCCAGGTGGGAAGTGGCGTTTAGAACGCGTATGAAAAAGAAGAGAAGACCCAGACTTCCCTCAGAGGCTCCGAAGCGCCGATAGAACCAATACGCGAGCAATGCATCGGCGAGAAGACCGCCGCCGAAGGCGTCCAGCGAGAACAGCGTGGCAATCCTGGTGAGAACAGTTTTGCCTGCTGGGGAGACATGTGCCTGATGAAGGTCAAGAGCGGGAGCATTTGCCACCTCAACCACCGGTGACAACAATAAATAAAGTAGCCCTGTGAGGAGAGTCACTCCTGCGTAGCCAATGAAGACGATCTGATACGAGCGCGCGAGAGCTAACCCTTGCCACTTCGCAAGAATTGGTGGGAGTCCGGCACCGAGCGCCCCAAGCGCTCCACCTATATCAAGAACAACGTTATACCAAGCCAAAGTCCAGGTTCTTCGATCGTCAGAAATCAGCCCTGGAATGATTGCCTGTTCCAGCGCAAACGCTGGTGATCGGTCGGTTCCCATTCCGTTGAACATCGCCACAAACGCCAGCAACAAGAGAAGAGGGAGTGGTGGTGTCATCGCCAAGGCGATGCCTGCGATCGAGCTAAGCAACGAGATGTAGAGTAGAGTCGATCTCCGGCCGAGGCGATCCGCTCGGAGACTCACGATTAGTGTGGCCAGGGCTGCACCGGCGAGCCCAGCCCCTATTGTCAGGCCGATGTCTAAAGACGAGAGTCCTCGACGGAAAAGATAGACGCCAACGACAACCCCGGACAGCCCGACGCAGACAGAGCGAAGGAAGGCTGCCGCATTGATAAGGAGCAGGTCCCTAGGCATGCGTGGGACTTGGCCTCACTGGGCCGGAGCGAATATGTGAATCGCTGCCGGTTGCGAACCTTCGCGTCGTACCGCGAGGAACAGTCGATCGAGTTCGGGAGAGAAAAAGCTGGTCCGGGCTCCTTTCACGGTCGCGATTCGCGCCAGTTCCGCGTAGTGATCCGCATCCTTTTGCTCAAACGCAGAGATTGCGCCGTCGCCTCCACTGGCATAGATTCGCTTTCGATTTGCGTCATAGAACACGTCGTCACAATCGCCTACCGCTGTGAGTTTTTCAACGATAGCACCGGTGTCGGTATTGAACACTAGAAGCCGGGCAGGCAGACGGGTTACCACAAACAACCTGTGCTCGTTCTCGTCGAGTGCCATGGGGTAATTCGCGAACGCCGTGTCCGTTTTCCAAGTAGCAACGACGATGCGTTTATCCCGATCCACAACGACAACTTTCCTTGATTTGGGAAGGTTCACGTAAATGCGTGAGCTGTTTTTCTCAAGCTGGAAAGATTCCGGGTGGGCGTCGAGCTTTGTGTCGCCGACTTTGTTGCCATCACCATCGATTTCTCCCAGTGCTCCACTGCCATAGCCAACATAGATCATTTTGCTAGCGAGATCGTAGCGTACGTTATCTGCGTCATCGCCGAAGTCCACGGTTTTCAAAGGAGCATAAGAACCAGAGTCAAAAATCCGAAGGCTACCGTCGCCGCCGTTTGCAACGTATAAACGATCCGTCTCTGCTACATAACGAATCCCTTGAGGCTCCTTGAGCTGACTAATTGTCTTTGTCCTCTTGCCTGCCTTCAGGTCGATGACTTCCAGGGTGTTGTTACCAAGCGCCGCAACAAACAATCTTTCACCTTTAACATCAATCGCCATGTGATCGATGCGGCCCTTTACATCCGGCATTTCGATGGTTTTTTCCAGTCTTAGCGGTTGAGCCGATTGTCCCCACGCCAAGACGCCCGTTAGAAGCATGATGCATATCCGCATTCAAAATCTCCGTTCAAGGCTTCCGGGTTGAATCAACAGCTTCATAAATAATCATTCGAGCCACGGGTTGCCCATTCTCCTGCTGCTCGGGGGCATATACACGGTGCGTCGTAGTATCCACGGCGAGACTGTGAACCATCTTCTCCACCGGGAAGTCTTCCAGCTTTCGATAGTGGTCCGCATCATCCTGGTGGAAGACAGAAATGAATCCCGCCGAACAAGCGACGTAAATGCGCGCTAGGCCGGGATCGAACTTCACAACATCGGCTCCCGCGGGAATCTGGAGATGCGCGATCGCTTTGTGAGAATCGAGGGCAAATACTGTGAGCATTTTCGTTCCGTTGCACAGTAGGAATGCCCTATCGTGCTCCGAGTCGAGTGCCATGCCATGGTTGTAACGGCACCCTTCGACTGGATATGTTCCTAGCATCGCATCATTCGCTGGATCAATTTCCGCAACCTCATCTGTGTTTCTTAGATTCACGTAGATCTTTTTGGCGACTGAGTTGTATTGAGGCATTCCGGTCTCACTCTTGAACGTCAGTGTTTTGATGATTTCGTCCTTGCTGACATCCACGACTGCAACCGCCTTCCCAAGAGTGTCCGACACATACAACTTGCGAAATGGAGTGGCATAGACGCTTCCATTTGGTTTGGCGGCCGTTGGAAGACGCTTGGTTACGGTCATACTGTGCAAATCAACGACGCCGATTTTCTCTTCGCCCCAATCCGAGGTGTAGACTTTGCGAAGCCCGGGCACGTATTCGAGGCCGGTAATTCCCGGAACCCCGGGAATGGCCCTGACCAGCTTATCGGTTCGCGTGTCGATTACATACAGGATTCCGGGACCAAGATGGGCGGAGAGTAACCAGTGATCTTCGTCATCGATCGTCAAATAGTCGAAGCGTTGACTTTTTGGCCGGGGGAGATCGAGAGTGCCAACTTTCCGAAGCGTCTGTGCTTGCGAACAACACCCAAGAACCAAGAGCACGCAGACAAAATGATTGAGCACTCGATTCATGTTTAGGCTGTTAGTTGCGCGTACGCGTATAAGGCGTCGTAAACCGGAAACTGCCGAACCAGTCGTTCTTCGTCTGACAGCCCTATGGCAGCAAATCCTTGCGCTAGAGCCCGAAGGCCGATTCCTTCTGGTGCGACTTGCTCCTGCCCTTTGACATCCGCGGCGCGAACAATCAATCCGAGCCGGTTAAGACCTGGGGCTTTGAGATGGTAGTCCTCGATGATCGCCTCGAAGCTGCAACGCTGTGCTCGGTGGTTTAGCTTGACCTCGCCTAGCTTGGGCGCGTCGAAGGGAATGGCCTTCTCACGAGCGGCGGCAGCAAGCAATTCGCTCTCTTCCACAAACAAGAACTCGGCGTGCGGGTCGACGAACCGCCGAATCAACCACGGGCAAGCAACTCGATCAACTTTGATGTTCTTGCGCGTAATCCATTTCATAATCACCTCATGAACCACTAAATCTGGAAATGCTTTGCTATCCCGACTTTCCGTGGAGAAGAAGTCCGACAACCCCAGCCGCGAGAATCACGATCGGTTCCGGGATCTTTTTCGTGAACGTTAAGACGGCAAGAGTAACTATCCCAATGAGCGCGGTTGGCATATCCATCAGAGAGCGTCGAGCGAGGATAAACACGGCCCCTGCAATCGCGCCGGTCGCAGCTGCTGTGACACCCTTCACAAATGAATTTAATTGCGAATTCTTTGCCCAGCGTTTGTAAGACGGCGCAAGCGCGATCACCACGAGATACACAGGCAAGAAAATGCCCAGAGCTGCAGCTGTTGAACCCTCGACACCAGCAACCAGGTAGCCGATGAAGGCGACTGTTATCACTACTGGTCCTGGCGTGATCATGGCGACTGCGACTGCATCGATGAATTGGTGATCGTTCAGCCAATGATGTCCTTGGACCACCCCGCCGTACAGGAAAGGCACAACAGCCAAGCCGCTTCCGAATACGAACATCCCAGCTTTCGCGAAAAAGAGAAAAATCTTCAGCAGCGTCCCGTTGGTTCCAAACACAGCCGGGACGATTAGTATCGGGGCTGCGGTTCTTGCCTGAACTTGAGTTGGTATGGCTTTCGCCAAAACCGCCACGATCCCAGCGAGCAGAAACAGCCAGATGATCTCCCGTGAGGTCCAGGCCGTCGAAACGGCTAGGACCGAGAAGATCCCCCACAGAAGCTTGTCCTTCCCAAGGGTGAGTTTCGTAAGTTTGAATGCGGACCGCGTGATGATGCCTATCACCGCCGCTCCGATTCCGTAGAACATGCCCTGCATCCAGGGCAAGCCTCCGTAGCGGACGTAGGCGGCCGAGAGCGCTAGCACCATGAGGAATGACGGGAGGATGAATGCAATGCCAACTACTGTCGCACCGAACACACCCGCGCGAATGTAACCCAGATAAATCGCGAGCTGAGCCGCAAGCGGGCCCGGCGCGAGCTGGGCAAGAGCAAGACCGTCCAGGTAATCCTGCTTGCTGACCCAGCCCCGGTCATCGACGAGATCGCGCTGCATGTACCCGGCGAGCGCGATGGGCCCACCAAAACCCACAGTTCCGAGCTTCAGAAAATACCCAAAGAACTCGGTGAGGGGCGCGTTCGGCGAACCCTGTTCTGTCGAGTTGCTTTGCGGATTCATTTTGCTGAATTGGTGTTGTCGAGTGCCGCGCGGAGTCCGCGAGCCAGTTTGACCGCATCGTCATTCGCCCAAAATGCATAAAAAACAAGCGCGGTTCTTCCATCAGCATGTGGCTATGAATGGCTGTCACCTGGATGCCGTTTTGGCGTAGTGTCTTGATGACCGGATTTACCTCGCTCCCGAGGAGTACGAAGTCGCCAGCGATCGCCGCCTTCCCGTTTCCCGTCGGCTGGAAGTTGATGGCCGTACCGACGCCCATGGAAAAGGGAACCGTCATGCCGGAATCGGTGATCGGTTCAGCGCGCGGCACGCCTATTTGCAGGACGCCACCGTTGACCTTTCCCGCGTGTCCAAGTGCCTGCTCGACTGGTTTCTGGTCAATACCGAGCTCCGTAGTGGGCGGAGTTGCGGGAGCTGGCTCTGGGCCGGGA
>Ga0182041_10000268_pt1 | contig 23951 bp, 20 predicted proteins | sample flu12Cox44000178_FD_125967 | JGI IMG/M metagenome (GOLD analysis project Ga0182041, IMG submission 125967) | Lab enrichment of tropical soil microbial communities from Luquillo Experimental Forest, Puerto Rico - flux8day.12C.oxic.44.000.178 | ecosystem: Environmental > Terrestrial > Soil >...
ACGCCGCCAACGACGTAGAAGCGTGAGCAAACCCTCGAAGCCCAATCGATGGGCACCTAGACCTCGAGGATGACTGGCAGAATCAGCGGCCGCTTGGAAGTTTGCTTGTTGATGTACCGTTTCAGGTCGACGCGAATTTTTTCCTTGATCACCCCCCAATCGGAATTTTCTTCCGAGCTCGATTCGGCCACGGTTTTCATCAGGACCTCGCGTGCGCCGACCAGCAGTTCCTGGCCATTTTCGCTCATCAGCCCGCGGGTCACGATTTCCGGTTGCGATTCGAGCTTCCCGGTGTGCTTATCAATGGCGATGATGGGCACCACGACACCGTCTTCGGAGAGGTGTTTTCTGTCGCGGATCACCACCTCTTCGATTTCTTCCAGCGAACCGGAGTCCACCAGCACGCGGCCCGCCGGGACGGGATCTCGCCGGCGCGCCCTTTCTTCTGTGAATTCGACCGCCTGACCGTTCTCCAGCAGGAGAATTTCTGCGGAAACAGCCCCGAGCTGATGCGCCAGCGCGGCGTGGCGGAAAAGGTGGCGGTATTCGCCGTGGACAGGGACAAAATACTTCGGCTTTACCAGTTGCAGGATCAGTTTTTGTTCTTCCTGGCTCGCGTGCCCGGAAACGTGAATCATGCCGCCGGAGTTGTCGTAGTAGACCAGCGCCTGGCGGCGGAACATGTGATCGAGCATGCGAAAGATGGGTTTTTCGTTGCCCGGAATAATGCGGGCGGAAAGAATGACCGTGTCATTCTCCTCCACGGAAACGTGGCGGTGGTTGTCCACGGCGATGCGCGAAAGCGACGACATGGGCTCGGCCTGACTGCCGCTGGCCAGGATGACAAGACGCTTCGGATCGAACCCGCGAATGTCCTGCGGACGCACCACCATGCCGTCGGGGATCTGCAGCCGGCCAAGCGAGTGCGCGATCTCAACATTGTCGATCATGCTGCGCCCGACAAAAGCCACTTTGCGATTCACCCGCGCGGCGATGTCAATGACTTGTTGGATGCGGTGAATCGAGGATGCGAAACAGGACAGGATCACTCTTCGGGGCGCTGAGCGGCACAAGTCTTCGATGCGCGGCACGACCGCGCGCTCGGAAGGCGTGAAACCCGGGCGCTCGACATTCGTGGAATCACTGAAGAGCGCCAGCACGCCTTCTCGCCCATACTTTGCAAGGGTATGCAAATCGAAAGACGCGTTGTCCACCGGCGTTTGATCGATCTTGAAATCGCCGGTGTGGACGATGACACCGAGCGGCGTCCGGATCGCCAGCGCCACGCAATCCAAAGTGCTGTGCGTCACAGAAACAAATTCAATCTCGTACGGGCCGATTTCGATCGTGCGGCCTGGCATGACTTCGCGCAGCGTGGTGGACTCCAGCAGTCCTGCTTCTTCCAGCCGCTTTTTCACCAGCGCGAGGGTGAAGCGCGTCCCGTAAATCGGGACGTTCAAGTCGCGAAGGATGTATGGAAGCGCGCCGATATGGTCTTCATGACCGTGGGTGAGAACGATTGCGCGAACTTTCGCGCGGTTCTGTTTCAGATAGGAAATGTCCGGAATGACAAGGTCAACGCCAAGAAGCTCGGATTCCGGGAACATCATGCCGGCGTCGATGACCATGATGTCGTCGCCAAGCCGCAACACCAGCATGTTCATGCCGAATTCGCCCAGCCCCCCCAGCGGAATGGCGGTGAGAGACTGTGGTGATTTGCCGGTCGTTTTGCCTGGGGTCTTGCTCAAGGAAGAATCGACTCCGCATCCTAAACGAGCATCGTATCACACGACAGCGGCCGGGACAGGGACAGCCAATCGTTGCTTGCCGACCAGTTGGGTGCGGCCTGTGCTAGGCCGGCGTGGCAGAGTTTCAGCAGCAACATCAAAACTGGAAGTTCTTCCCGTGTCTGAATCTGTATTGACGTGGCGATATCGCGGCGGCGCATCCGGTTGATCCTTCGGAGGTTCCCATGACAAAACGCTTCGGCCTCCTGCTTCTACTCGTATTCCCCGCCTCGCAAAACAAATGTGCAGAAACAGAGGCCCGTCGCCATGATCACCGCTAGGGACCGGAAGGATTTAGTGTTCGTGGCCGTCAGTAAAGAGATGGGCGATGGAGACCAGAATCACCGCGCCGAGCGTCGCCGCCGCGAGCGAATACCAGAAACCGCCGCCGAAAATCCCGAGCTTCACAAAAACCCACCCGCCGATGAAGGAGCCGACTAATCCGAGAACAACATCCGCGATACAGCCAAAGCCGCGGCCCCGCGCGATTTTTCCGGCGAGCCAGCCGGCGACGAGACCGAGGAGAACCCAATAGAAAAAGCCGTGTGGAAGCACGGTGCGGATGTCCCACTCTCGAGCTTGACTTCTCAGCAAAAAACCATAAAGGCAGGCAGGGAACATCTGATTTCTCCGCGGTATTTGCAAACGGCTAAGAGCAGGCAAGTCTACCAGAACGCCAGACCAAATACCTCGAAAGGGCAAGCCTCGGCCAAGCTCTTTGGTCTAGAGTGGCGGGGCACGGTAGTTTTCAGGGATTCTGCTGGGTCATGCAGTGGATGGTCCCAAGGCCAAGCACCAAGTCCCGGCACGGAATGCCAACAACCTCGCGATCCGGAAACAGTCGTGCGAGAGTGTTGAGGGCCACGCGGTCGTTCGCATCGTTAAAGGTTGGCACCAGCACGAGTTTATTGGCGATATAAAAATTTGCATAGCTCGCGGGAAGACGTTGGCTGTCGAAATAGACGGGGGAGGGCATCGGCAGCGTTTCCACGCGCAAGGGCTTGCCGTCCTGATCCTTCATGGTCTTCAGCAGCTCGAGGTTTTCCTGAAGCGGTAGGTAGTTGGCGTCGTTCGAGTCCGCTTCGGCGATGGTCACGACGGAAGAAGGGTTCACGAAGCGCGCCAGATCGTCCACGTGCCCGTGTGTGTCATCGCCGGCGATGCCATTCTTGAGCCAAAGGACGTTTTTCACACCAAGGTATTGACGAAAAACTTCTGCGTAGTCTCCCTTTGTGAACCCGGGATTTCTCTCCTGAACTTTGCTCAAAAGGCATTCTTCGGTGGTAAGCAGCGTGCCACAGCCGTTCACATCAATGCTGCCGCCTTCAAGAACGACTCGGCGGCCCTGGTGTTGCGGTTGCCAGAGGCGGCGCTTCAGTTTCTTGTTTGCCTTGGCGACGACCGCCGCATCTTTCTTGTGGTTCGAGTATTTCGCCCAGCCGTTGAACAGGAAGTGGTTGAATGCCACTTCCCCCGAACGGTTTCGAACGCAGATCGGGCCGGAGTCCCGCATCCAGCCGCGATCGGTGGGCGCGACGCAGAAATCCACCGCATCAAGGTCGGCACCCGATTTTTTCAGGATGGAACGCACCCGCGCTTGCGCCTTGCGATTCTCAACCAGCAAGAAGATGCGCTCGACTCTCGAGAGGTGGCGAACGATTTCCGCGAAGGCCCAGGGAATCGGTGCGAATTTTCCTGGCCAATCCGTTGGTTCGTGCGGCCAACCGAGCCACGTTGCCGCATGAGGTTCCCATTCGGCCGGCATGCGAAAACCCAGAGTATCAGGGGCTGGTGAGCTCACCGGAGATCGCACCAGAGCAAAAGGAGGGCTCCTCGAGGCTCGAGGTAAACGAACGGGGTGGGGCAAGAGAAGAGCACGTTATTTTTCGCCGAGCCAGCGGTTCAAGATGGGTTGATACGCATCAATTCGCCGATCACGCAGGAACGGCCAATTGCGGCGGGTTTCTTCGCTTTTGGCCGGGTCGCATTCGGCGACAAGAATCTCTTCCTTGCAATTGGAGGCCTCCGAAACCATTTGGCCAAAAGGATCGGCGACAAACGAATTCCCCCAGAATTCCAATCCGGGGTCGCCATTCTCCGGATGCCCTTCGAAGCCGACACGATTGACAGCGGCGGTGTACACTCCGTTGGCGATGGCGTGACCACGTTGAATCGTTTTCCAGGCGTCCAGTTGCGCGGCGCCGAATTGCGCTTTCTCATGAGGATGCCAGCCGATGCTCGTGGGATAAAAAATCACTTGAGCGCCGCTGAGAGCAGTGAGCCGCGAGCCTTCCGGATACCATTGGTCCCAGCAGATTTGCACGCCGATGCGCGCATACTTGGTGTCAAAATTCGGAAAGCCCAAATCTCCGGGGGTGAAATAAAATTTCTCGTAGTAAAGCGGATCGTCGGGAATGTGCATCTTGCGGTATTTCCCGAGGAAGCTGCCGTCAGCATCGAGCACCGCGCAACTGTTGTGATAGACGCCGGGCGCGCGGCGCTCGAAAACCGAAACCACCAGCGCGACTCTCTTTTCTTTGGCCACCAACCCGAGTTTCTCTGTGGTGGGTCCCGGGATCGGTTCCGCGAGATTGAAAAGTTCGGCGTCCTCTATCCGGCAGAAGTATTCCCCGCGGAACAGCTCATGCAAGCAAATGATTTGCGCGCCCCGGCCTGCCGCCTCATGGATTTTGTCGATGGCGCGCTCGAGGTTTTCCTCGGCATTTTTCGTGCATTTCATCTGCACGAGCCCGATGGAGAATTTGTCGGCCATGAAATTTAGTTTAGCATGAGCCGAGAAGCGGCTTGCCATGCGCGATTTTTCTTTCTTTTGTGTGTCGTTTGTACTTAAAATCTTGCGAACGTTCAAGTAGCATCGCGAACCGCCGGCAGGGTATCAGTTCTTTCGCTCCAGGCAATTAACCTTCTAAGCTCGAGGAGATACGATGGGGAGGCAGCAAAACAAGACTGTGACCGGGCGGGTGTTGCACGACCCGGTGAAAGATAAGCTCCGGCCTATTTTCCCGTTGGACTTATCACGCTGCCGAACGATCGACGATCTCGTTCGCGCTATGGGCAACACCGCTTTCACCGGCCGGCAGATAGGCGATGCCGCGGACGTGCTCGAGGCTATGGCGCGAGATAAAGACTGCTTTGTGGTGATGACACTCTCGGGGGCCTTGACCGTCGGCAAAATGGGGCTGATTTTCTGCGACCTCGTCGAATCCGGTGTTGTGAAAGCCATCGTCTCGACGGGCGCGTTGATGGCTCACGGTCTCGTGGAAGCCACCGGCCGCTCGCACTTCCGCTACGATCCCAGGATGGATGACAAAACGTTGTTCGAGGCCGGGTACAATCGCGTGCATGACTCGCTTGAGCCCGAACTCAATCTGGATCACGTCGAAGAAGTGATGCAGCGCATGCTCAACGAGTGGAAAGCCGAAGAAGTCGTCTGTAGTTGGAAGATTCACCGGCGCATCGGCGAATACCTCCACAAAAACTTCGCGGACCGGCGGGGGATTCTCAAGTCGGCATTCGAGCACAATGTTCCGGTGTTTGTTCCCGCATTTAGTGATTCCGAGCTGGGCATCGACTTTGCTCTACACAAAATTGCCCGGAAGAGGGATAACCGGCCGGTTCTGGCTTTCGACCCCTTCGAAGATTTCGAGAAGTTTGCCGGCATCATGCTGGAGACCAAGCGCATGGGGATTTTCACCGTGGGCGGCGGCGTTCCGCGCAATTGGTCGCAGCAATTCGGCGTTTACGCGGAGTTGCTCGCGAGGCGAGGCTACAAGGACCTTCCGCTGAAACGCTACAATTACGGCGTGCGCATCTGTCCGGAGCCGGTGAGCTGGGGCGGGTTGAGCGGAAGCACGTACACGGAAGCCGTGTCGTGGGGGAAATTCGTTCCGAGGGAAGAAGGCGGCCAGTTTGCGGAAGTCTTCGACGATGCTACCGTTGCGCTGCCACTGATTGTCGGCGCGGTGCTCGAGCGCCTGGGCCACTTCCAACACGGCAAATAAGCAAAGGGAGCGTTTTCGCCTGAATGATAAAGAAAGTACAGGGAGGAGTCAGGACCTGACTTACGCCGCGGAGGGAGGAGAAGCGATGGCCAAGAGAGTCGCGATTGCGGGGATCCTCGGTGGAATGGCGATGTTTGTCTGGTTGTTTGTGGCGCATGAGTTTCTGCCGCTCGGTGAAATGGGAGTCGGAGAAATTCCCAATGAGGCCACGGTGCTGACCGCCATGCAGTCAGCGATACCGCTGGGCGGGCTTTATCTGTTTCCTGGTTTCGGGCTCGGGCCAAATCCGACTTCCCAACAGCGCAAAGAGGCAATGCCCGCCTATATGAAGAAGTATGAACAGTCACCCCACGGAATCCTGGTCTACCATCCTGCCTCGGGAGCGTTTCCTTTTGGGGCGGCGTTGGCGCGAGAAGGCCTCCTGAATCTTGTCGAAGGTTTGCTTGCTGCCTGGCTGCTTGCCTGGGCGGCGCCAGCAAGGGCTTATGGGGCACGGGTGGGATTCGTTCTGCTCGCCGGCAGCCTTGCAACTCTCACGACCAATGCGGAGTATTGGAATTGGTACGAATTTCCTTCGAGTTACACTGCAGGCTACATGATCACGCAACTCATCGGCTACACGTTGGTGGGGCTCATCGCAGCCGCATTCGTCAAAAGCGACATTGCGGCCGGGAACTAAAGTCATGGCTACAGCGAAATCGCAGCCGCTTTATGACGTTCATCCGGGCGTTGCCATGGTCGAGAAGTGGGTAGGTGAGCTGAAAAGCAAGACCGGGCGCACGCTCGAGGAATGGATTGCCATGGTGAAGAAAGAAGGCCCGAAAGACGAGAAGGCGCGCCGCGAGTGGTTAAAGGCAAAGCACAAGCTCGGCACCAACAGCGCGTGGTGGATCGCCGAGCGTGCCGAGGGTAAGGGCGAAGACGATTCGCCGGAGGCCTATCTGGAGAGCGCGGCGCGGTATGTGGACGAGCAATATGCCGGGCAGAAAGCGAAACTTCGCCCCATCTTTCTAGAGTTGCTGAAGCTGGGCAGGGCGCTCGGCGATGACGTGAAAGTTTGCCCCTGCAAGACGATCGTGCCGCTTTACCGGCAGCACGTGTTTGCACAGATCAAGCCGACGACGAATTCGCGAGTCGACTTCGGCTTTGCGCTGACACACTACCAAGGGAAATTACCCAAACGCCTGATCGATACCGGCGGCGCCGCCAAGAAAGACCGCATCACCCATCGAATGGAACTCACCTCGACGGCGCAGATCGACGAGGAAGTGAACAAGTGGCTGAAAACGGCTTACGATCTGGACGCCTGATTCACCCTGGGGTGGCCGCGCATTCCGCGTCTGCTTGCATCAAAGCGGGCTTCAGTCGTCTTCGCCGATGAGGATTGCTGCGCCCAACACCGTGGTCCAGAGGCCGCGCTTGTCGCCGACGGCCGACTGCGTGATGTTCATGGTGCGGACGATTTTATTGGAGATGCGGTAAACCTCTTTTTTTTCGTCGAACGACAAATCGGGATCGAACTCCACGTTCAGCGTGGTTGCGAGCATTTCGGCAGCGAGCTCTTCCGCGTATTCGCCCGCAACTTCTTCCGTCTCCCCGAACGAGTGGTGCTCCGAGAGATAGCCGTACATGCTTTTGTCGCTCGGCAGCGCCAGTCCGATGCTTGCAGCGATGAGGCGATGAGGTTCCTTGGTGGAATTCTCGCTGATGACCGTAAACGCCACCTGGCCAGGCTTGAGGTGCTTCAAACCTTCGCTTCGGGAAATGAGTTTGCAATTTGGCGGGAAGATGGAGGAGACGCGGACGATGTTACAGGCAGCAATGCCCGCGTTGCGCAGCGCCAGCTCGAAGCTGGAGAGCCTTTCTCTATGTTTTCCGACACCTTTCGTGAGGAAGATTTTCTTCGCGACGAACGCCATGGTGCCGGTTTTTCGGGCCTCCCTGACAGGATTGAGAGCAGGAAAAATTTTAGGGCAAGGCAAAAGTAACAAGAAGGTTTTCGAGTGTCAATCCATTTCGATGCTCGCGTTCGTGCGGCTTGCGGGGTTGTGAACGCCGGTTCGAGCGTTCGGTGGCGCTACTCTCTCGCGGAGCGCTTCACGAGCTTCCCGGAGTCCCTTCGAGGAGCGCCAGCAGGTTGCCAAGATGCTTCGGCGTGACATCCGGGCGCCGCGCTTTCCGACGTTTCGCGTTTGCGGCGGACTTGGATCACCGCGACGTTCAAAAGAATCAGCGCGCTCCAGGATCTTCTCCAACGAGCGCCGGTGTGTCTCCGCCGATGTTATGCCTGCGAAGATAATCGGATGCCGGGCGGCGCCGAAGTTACTGTCAAACGCAGGCCGGCGGTCGTGAAATTCCGGCTTCCTTGCATCGACCGATGCATCTGCCTATACTGAAGTAAGCCGCGATTCTTTTCTCTCTTCCGGTTCGTTGAGCGTGAACTGGCAAGGAACCCCGCGGCGGAGAGGGCATGTCTGCCACCGTAAGCCAGTCTGATTCGGGTTACCTTCTCAGAAAGCTTCATTCCTTTACCGGCGTACTTCCTGTTGGAGCGTTTTTGGCGGAACACTTCTGGTCGAACAGCGCCGCCCTCGTAAACGCCCCGAAATACGACGAAGTTTCGCGAGATCTGCAAACCATTCCGTTCCGGCCCATTGTCGAGTGGGCCGTCATTTTCCTGCCGATGCTGTTCCACGCGGTTTATGGCGTGTACATCTGGGTGCGCGGGAAATCCAACGTGTCCTCCTATCCGTGGGTAGGGAATTGGCTGTACGTGGCGCAGCGCTACACCGGCCTGATCGCGTTTGCATACATCGGCTGGCATTTGTACACCGAGCGCTGGCTGACCCACGGCCGGTCAACCTATGCGACCGTGGCCAGGGATTTGCAGAATCCCTGGTACCTGGCGTTCTTTGTGATCGGGATTCTCGCCTCCTCCTTTCATCTGGGCGTGGGCATCTGGAATTTTCTCTGTAAGTGGGGATTGGCCGCCACCGTCAAAGCGCAGCAGGCCGCGGGCCGGCTTGGCATCGTGATTGGAGTTGCGTTCGGCATCGTAGGGATTCTTATCGTGCTCAGCTTCCGCCTGAATTGGCACCCCTTTGCTTCCTACTACATACCCAAATGAGACAGCCGAAGATCATCATCGTCGGTGGAGGTCTGGCCGGACTGATGGCCACCATTCGCGTCGCCGAGTCCGGACTCGCGGTCGACCTTTTTTCGATCGTGCCGGTCAAACGCTCGCATTCAGTCTGCGCGCAGGGCGGCATCAACGCAGCGAAAAATCAGAAGGGCGAAGGCGACACTACCGACAAGCACTTTGACGACACGATTTATGGCGGCGATTTTCTGGCCAACCAGCCGCTCGTTAAGCGCATGTGCGAAGCTGCGCCCGGCATCATCGACTTGCTGGATCGCATGGGCGTCATGTTCAACCGCACCCCCGAAGGACTGCTGGATTACCGGCGGTTCGGCGGCACGCTGTATCACCGCACGGCGTTCGCCGGCGCGACCACGGGCCAACAACTTTTGTACGCGCTCGATGAGCAGGTGCGCCGCCACGAAGCCGAAGGCAGAGTCAAAAAATTTGAGGGCTGGACCTTTCTCTCGGCAGTCATCGACGAGGGCCGAGTTTGCCGCGGCATCTGTGGGATGGACTTGCGGTCGATGGAAATAAGAACGTTTCCTGCCGACGCGGTAATTTTTGCTACCGGCGGGATCGGCGCAATCTTCGGCCGCTCGACGAATTCCGTGGTTTGCACCGGCTCGGCGCAGTCCGCGCTGTTTCAGCAGGGTGTGGATTATGCCAACGGCGAATTCATCCAGGTGCACCCGACGGCCATTCCCGGAGAAGACAAGCTCCGGTTGATGAGCGAGTCCGCGCGTGGCGAGGGCGGCCGCGTGTGGGTTCCGCGGAATCCTGCGGAAAAGCGCCATCCTAAAGACATTCCTGAATCCGACCGCTTCTACTTTTTGGAGCAGTGGTATCCGAAGTATGGCAACTTGGTGCCGCGTGATATCGCCACCCGCGCGATTCACCGCATCGTTTATCAAGAAAAACTGGGCCTCGACGGCCAAGCCGCGGTGTACCTGGACGTCTCGCACATCCCCCGCGAAACCCTGAACCGCAAACTCGAAGGCATCCTTGAAATCTACGAAAAATTCCTCGGTGTTGATCCGCGTGAAGAGCCGATGAAGGTTTTTCCGGGAATGCACTACACCATGGGCGGCATGTGGGTGAATGGCGAAGACCAGGCCACCAATGTGCCAGGAATTTTAGCGGCTGGCGAATGCGAGTATCAATATCACGGTGCGAACCGTCTCGGTGCCAACTCCTTGGTCTCTTGCATTTTTGGTGGTGGCCTTGCCGGAACATCGGCGGTTAAGTACGTGAAAAATCTTGAAAAGGGCGCCGAGGCCACCGCGCAGGCGGTATACGAATCGGAACGCAAGCGTCAGGAAGAAAAGAATCAGAAACTGATCCGCCAGGACGGCTCGGAAAACCCAGTCACCATTTGGCGCGAACTGGGAGACTTGATGACCGAGCACGTCACGGTGACGCGCATCAACAAGAATTTGCAAGCCACGCATGCGAAGATTCAAACGCTCGAGGATCGCTACAAGAAAATCAACTTGAGCGACCGCGCCAGGTGGTCCAACCAGACGCTGAACTTCGCGCGCGAGCTGGAAAACATGCTGGTGCTGTCCCGGGTAGTTACCCAAGGGGCCTTGGCACGCAACGAATCGCGTGGCGCGCATTACAAGCCGGAGTTCCCCGACCGCGACGATGCCAATTGGCTCAAGACCACGCGCGCCAAGTGGGTCAATTGCGACGTTCAGCTTACTTACGAGCCGGTGGACATTTCTTTGATCAAGCCGCGCGCGCGCCGATACGACGTGGCGAAGTGACCACGCGATCAGGATGGCTAACTCGAGAGCGTAGTGATGAGAAGGTCTCTTCGGTTGAAGAGAGCGGTTTGTAAATCGATCTGAGGGCGTATGGCAGAAACGAAAAAAGTCGTCATCAAGATAAAGCGGCAGGCGGGACCAAAGGAGCCGTCGAGCTGGGAAGAATTCTCCCTGAACTGGCGTCCTTCCATGAATGTCATCATTTGCCTGCGGGACATCGCGGAGAACCCGGTCACGAGTGCCGGCAAGAAAACCACGCCCATCGCCTACGATTCGAACTGCTTGGAGGAAATTTGCGGCTCCTGCGCCATGCTTATCAACGGCAAAGCGCGCATGGCCTGCTCCGCTCTTGTCGACCATCTCGATCAGCCCATTCGCATCGAACCGCTCAGGAAATTTCCGCTGGTTCGCGATCTCGCCGTCGACCGCCAGTTCATGTTTGATAGCCTCAAACGCGTGAAAGCCTGGATTCCCATCGACGGAACTTACGATCTCGGCGAGGGCCCGCGGTTTTCGCCTGAAGTTCAAGCAAAAGGCTACCCACTTTCGCATTGCATCACCTGCGGCAACTGCCTCGAAGTTTGCCCGCAAGTGAACGAGCACAACCGATTCGTCGGCGCGGCCATCATTAGCCAGGTGCGCCTCTTCAACATGCACCCCACCGGCGCAATGAATAAGCGCCAACGCCTGGAGGCGCTGATGGGTCCCGGCGGGGTCCACGAATGCGCCAACGCACAAAATTGCGTAAAGGCCTGCCCTAAAAACATTCCGCTCACCGAATCCATCGCTGAAGTGAATCGTGACGCATGGAAACAGGCCTTGCTTGGCTGGCTTTTGGGCTGAACTCTTCTTGATGGGTCCGTGCGCCTGGGAACGTTCTTAGGGTAAACTCTCTGCGCACTCTGGGGGATTCGATGCGCCGCATTCTGGTGATTCTGTGTGTCAGCGTCTGTATATCTCGGGGAATTTTCCTGTCGCGCACCGTTTCTGCTGACGAGATCGCCGCGCGCGCCAAGAAGCTGCACTTTTCTTCGATCGTGCTCGATACGCACGACGACACCACGCAGCGCTTTTTCTCCAAGGACTTCGATCTCGGCAAGCGCAATCCCGACGGTCACGTGGATATCCCGCGCATGCGCGAAGGCGGCATGAATGCGATTTTCTTTTCCATCTGGATCGACGGCCGCATCATGGGTCCACCCGCGGTCGAGAAAGCCCTCGACCAGATTGATGCCGTCCACGAGAACGTCCTCAAGTATTCAAAAGATTTGGTCTTCTGCCGCACCGCCGAAGAGGTCCGCCGCGCGCATGCCCAGGGAAAAATCGCCGCCCTCATCGGCGTCGAAGGCGGCCACATGATCGGCAACGACATTCGCGTGCTACGCATGTTCGGCGACCTGGGCGTGCGCTACATGACCCTCACGCATTTCTACAACGACGAGTGGGCTGACTCCTCCACCGACAAGCCCGCGCACAACGGCCTTACCGACTTCGGCAAGGACGTCGTTCGCGAAATGAACCGTCAGGGAATCATGGTGGACATTTCGCATGTCAGTGACAAAACATTCTTTGACGCCCTCGAAGTCAGCAAGGCTCCGCTGATTGCTTCACATTCTTCCTGCCGCGCGCTATGCAATCATCCGCGGGACATGGCCGACGACATGATCAAGGCTCTGGCCGCCAAGGGCGGCGTGATTCAGATTAACTACGAGCGCAGCTTTATCGACCAAGCCTATAAAGATGCCTACGATAAGGTCTCTGGCGGCGTCGTGGCTGCCACAGAAAAGATTACCCAGGAATGTTCCGGCGATGGCGACTGCACCAGCCGCAAATTGAGAGACCTCCAGACGCAGATGGAGGGTTCCGGAGCTTTGCCGCGGGTCAGTTGGGAAAGAATCGTCGAGCACATCGACCACGTTGTGAAACTCGTCGGCCCGGACTATGTCGGTCTCGGCTCCGATTTCGATGGCGCAACGATGCCCGACGGATTGGAAGATTGCTCGAAGCTCCCCAAAATCACCGAAGCTTTGATGCGCAAAGGTTACAAGGACGAAGATGTTCGCAAAATCCTCGGCGGAAATCTTCTGCGCGTTATGGAGCAAACCGAGAAAGTCAGCGGGGAATTCCGGGCACAGTAAACATCTGTTTATGCCTGATGGAGCAACGAGAATTGAGATGCTACGAATCTTCCTCACAGCCGCGCTGGGTGTTTGCGCCTGTTGCTTGCTGGCGGTGGCCGTGAGGCCCGGCGACATTTCCGCGCGCGCCAGGAAACTTCACTTTTCCTCTATTGTTGTCGACACTCACGACGACACGACGCAGCGCTTCCTCGATGGAAAATTCGACCTTGGTGCGGGCCACACCGACGGCAGCATCGACATTCCCCGCATGCGCGAGGGCGGCCTGGACGCCATCTTTTTTTCGATTTGGATTCCCAGCAAAATCACCGGGCGAGAAGCTGTGAGTCGCGCGCTCGCGCAGATCGCGGCCGTTCGTGAACAGGTACGCGCCCATCCCAAAGACCTCGTTCTGGCCACCACCGCCGCCGAAGTTCGCGCCGCGTACAAGCAAGGCAGGGTCGCCGCACTGATGGGCGTCGAGGGCGGCCACATGATCGACTCCGACCTCGACGTGCTTCGCAATTTTGCGAGCCTTGGCGTGCGTTACATGACCCTAACGCACAGCGGCAACGACGAATGGGCCGATTCCTCGACCGACACCCCTGCGCACAATGGTCTCACCGATTTCGGCAAGGAAGTCGTCCGGGAAATGAACCGTCTGGGGATCATGGTGGACATTTCGCACGTCAGCGACAAAACCTTTTATGACGCGCTGGAAGTCAGCAAGGCGCCGATGATTGCCTCACACTCTTCCTGCCGAGTTCTTTGTGATGTTCCTCGCAACATGACCGATCAAATGATGAAGGACCTGGCCGCAAAGGGCGGCGTCATGCAGATCAACTACCACGTCGGGTTCCTCAGCCAAGAATTTCGCAACGCCGAGAAGGCCAATCCCGAAATCAACAAAGCCATTGGCGAAGAAGTGCAGAAGCGTTGCGGCGGCGACGAGGCTTGCCAGCTTCTTGAAGGCGACCGCCTCACCCGCGAACACGTCGAGCGGGGTGAGCTTCCGCGCGTCGACTGGAAGAAGATCATCGAGCATGTCGACCACGCTGTGAGGGTCGCTGGCGTGGATCATGTCGGGCTGGGTTCCGATTTCGACGGCGCCAACATGCCGTACGGCATGGAGGACGCCTCGAAACTTCCGAAAATCACCGACGCCCTCTTGAAAAAGGGTTACTCCGAGGACGACGTAAAGAAGATTTTGGGCGAAAATACCCTGCGCGTCATGGCCGAAGTGGAGCGTGTCAGCCGGGAGCTTTCCAAGCAGCCTCAAAAATAGAGTTTGGCTTTTTTGCAGGTTGATTCGAAGAGGGGAGAGAATTGCAATGAGAAAGTCGCTAACGGCAATTTGTATGCTGTTCTTCGCGGTTGCGATGCATGCCCAAGCGCAAACGGCGGCACAGGCTCCAGCGAAGCCCACGGCTGCGGTACCCGCCCAAAAGCCTGCGGCAGCAAGCTACGATCGGACGTTGCTGCATCCGGCGCTGCTCAAGGAGAAAGCCCCGGAAACCTTCCAGGTCAAATTCGAGACCACGCGCGGCGATTTCACCATGAATGTCACGCGCGCCTGGGCGCCCGTTGGCGTGGATCGCTTCTACAATCTCGTCAAGCACCATTTCTACGACAACATGGTCGTGTTTCGTGCGGTTACCGGTTTCGTCGTGCAGTTCGGCATCAGTTCCTACCCGGCGGTATCCGCGGCCTGGCTCGACGCAAACATCAAGGACGATCCGGTAACCCAGAGCAACCAGCGCGGCTACGTCACCTACGCGAAAACTACGCAACCCAATACGCGCTCCACGCAGATCTTCATCAGCTTTAGGGATAACTCATCCCTCGATTCGCAAGGATTTGCGCCTTTTGGCGTCGTCGATGCCGAGGGGATGAAGGTCGTCGAGATGCTCTACGACCAATACGGCGATCAGCCCACAAACGAGCAGGACCAGATTACGAGACTCGGAAAAGCCTATCTCGACAAGAAGTATCCGAAGCTGGATGTCATCAAGCACGCCACCGTGGTTGGCGCCGCGACGTCAGCCGCCCCCGCCAAGCCGGCGGCGGGCAAGGCGGCTGCCCCCGCTCCGACGAAGCCCCAATAAATGCCCGGGCCCGCTGGCACGCTCGCAACCCGTTGTAGCGCCATGGTTTATCGCGCTCCCGGCTTCCGAAGCGAGGGGATAGAAGCCGCAAGGTGGTGGATTACTTTTTTGGATTGCATGCATCTAATTTTTGATGCGGGTTGCTTTTGACAGGGGTGAGTCGGAGAAAGTATTCTATCTCTTGATGAGGATCTGCTGCCAGATGATGTGTTGTCAATGCGCGTGTAGTGCTGCGTGTCAAAGAGCAACCATCTCTGGCCTGAGGAGTTTCCGGACTTAGCCTAGCGCAATCACAAGAGTTCCGAAGCCCACTTGCCAGAAAGACTGGTGAGTGGGCTTTTTCATTTTTGGCCGGGGATTTTGTCAAGGATCAGATTTGGGAGCTACTCTTTATGACCGTCGCCACAACCACTGAGGTCGAGGAAAGACACAGCCGCGAGGCGATCGAGGCGGAGATCGCAGTGTTTGAACAGCGCGTTCACCAACTCCGCCACGGCGAAATCACCGAACAGCAATTCCGGCCGTTTCGCCTGAAGCACGGCACCTACGGTCAGCGGCAGCCAGGCTTCCAGATGTTGCGTGTAAAGGTTGCCGCCGGCGTGCTAAAGCCGTCGCAACTTCGCGTCCTGGCTCGTATTGCCGATGAGTATTCAACCGGTCGGGGTCACCTTACGACGCGCGAAAACGTCCAGTTCCATTTTGTCAAACTCGAAGATGTGCCTGCGGCGATGCGTTTACTGGCCGATTGCGGGCTGACTACTCGCGAAGCTTGCGGCAACACTGTGCGCAACGTCACGGCATGCCCGGTCGCAGGAATCTGCCCGGGTGAAGCCTTTGACGTTACGCCTTATGCGCTCGGTGTCTCACGCTACCTCTTGCGGCATCCCGATTTCCACGATTTGCCGCGCAAGTTCAAAATCGCTTTCTCCGGCTGCGCGGATGATGGTGGCTGCTCCGTTGCAGGCATCCACGACGTTGGGTTGATCGCGCAGGTGCGCGGCTCGAATGGCACCGCGCGCCGCGGCTTCAAAGTCCTTGTCGGCGGGGGGTTGGGCAGCCTCCCAACCGAGTCCGCGGTCCTCACGGATTTTCTTCCCGAAGAAGAGTTGCTGCCTATCATCGAAGCCGTTCTGCGAGTCTTCACCGAAACCGGCAACCGCAAGAACAAATTCAAGGCGCGCTTGAAGTTCGTTCTACGCGAAAAGGGAATTGAAGAGTTTCGCCGGCTGGTTTTTGAAAAGCGCAAAACCTCGCAAGCGCCTGCGGAAGTCTTCACCGTTCCTTCTCCGATCCGGCCGGTGCTTGTCAATATCTCTCCTGCGCCTTTGACGCTCAGATTGGACAATTCCGCAATCGATTCCGAATACGATCGCTGGGCCGAGCACAACCTCATGGCGCAACGTCAGAACGGCTACGGAGCGATTTGGATCAAGCTTCCTGCGGGAACGTTTCACAGCCGGCAGATGCGCGGCCTCGCCGATCTTCTCGAAAAGCACAATCTCACCGGCGTGCGCATTGCCATTAATCAGGACCTGGTGGTTCCCTGGGTGCCTCTCGAGCGCGCCCGCGACACTTATCATGACCTCCGCTCGCTCGACCTGGCGATTCCCGGAGCGCTCACCATCTCTGACGTTACCGGCTGCCCTGGCGCCACAACTTGCAATCTCGGCATCACCCGTTCGCTGACGCTGGCCGATGAACTTTCGCACGCTCTCGAAGGCTACGACGACCCCGAAATCAAGAAGCTTCGCATCAAAATCAGCGGCTGCCCGAATTCCTGCGGGCACCACCACATCGCCGACATCGGCTTTTATGGAAACGTGCGCAAGATCGGAGACCAGCAAGCTCCTTACTATCAATTGCTGCTCGGAGGCAAAGTCGATGCCGATGGCGTGCGATTTGGGCGGCAAATCATGTCTGTCCCTGCGCGCCCGATCCCGGCGATCATCCGCGAACTCCTCACTTTTTATCAGCAGGATCGCCAGCGCGGCGAGTCCTTCTCCGAGTGGGTTGGCCGCACGCCGGACAATGCCGTTACTGAGCGGCTCCGTCCGCTCGCGACGGTTACCAGCGCTAGCGAGGATATTTTCCTAGATTGGGGCGATTCGGAGACTTTCTCTCTCAAACTCGGCCGCGGCGAGTGCGCCGCCTAGAGCTTTGTCGGGGGATGCTGTTTGCCGCTCATCCCGATCGAAGCGAACAATCTGCTTTCGTTGAACCAGGGAAGAAACTAGCTTTGCGGGCGACAGCCCCGCTTTGGCGCAACCGGCCAAAGGTTCTACGGGTGAGAAAGGGGCTACTCGCTCTTCCGCTCCTCGACGCCCTTCACCGCGCCAAGAATGAGGTTGTAGGCCGCCCGCCGCGCAATGCCGGTTTTGTCGTGATCGTCATAAGGCATCGCCGCCACGCCAAACGCTCCAACCTTCTCGTACCTGAACATTTCCGTGAGAGCGGCCGCGAGTTCCGCGCTCGTCGGTCCGTTGGGAACGGGAAGCGCCACTCCCGGCACTTCTCGCGGATCAAGGCCGTCCATGTCCACGTGGACGTAAATCACGTCCGCGAGTTCGGAAAGGCGCTTCATCTCCCTATGCAAGTTCGCGGAGCGCGTGCGCACGTCTTCCAGGGTGAGCTGCTGAATCTCCGAGCGGTCCAACAACTCCTGCTCAAGCGGGTCGGTGTCCCGCACGCACACTTCGACAATATGCCGCGTGGGGATTGCCGGCTCCAGTCCCGCCTTCATGCGCATCCGCGTCAGGCACTGCCCGGCCGCGATCGCCACCGGCATGCCGCCAAGCATCCCGCTCAGCGTCGTCTCCGGTGTATTGAAATCACCGTGCGCGTCAATGAACACCATGGCCACGCGCAGGGGTTTCGCGGACGGCCCGGAGTGTTGCAGCCCGCTCAACATCCCCAACAGTCCGTTGCAATTCGCTAGCAGCCCAATCGGAAGATTGCCTTTTCGCCGTTCTTCGGCAACAAGCTTTGACATATCACCGCTCGCCAGCGCCAAGTGGTTCCACGAACCGTAAGCCTTTTCTTCGTCCGCCGTCAGCGCCACCGTAACCGTTGGCTGCACCTGAACGCCTTGCTGTTCGAGCATCTTTCTTATGCCGCCTTCTTCCAGATAGTCCGGCCCACGCGAAGTGTCCGCAACGTTCCGCTCCCCCACGTAAGGCATCTTCACCAACGCTACGCGCACCGGCTTCGTCTCGCTGTTCGCCAACGTTATCGCAACAAACCCCAAGAGCACCGCAAAGAACAAGGCTTTGCACTGTCGCATCGCTCTCCTCATCATTTTCACGGTTGCTGATTTTTCGCGCCAGCAATTTTTCCGGCGCTCGAAGCCTCCGGCTCAAGAATCGCGCAGCAAAGATGCCAAGCCAAAGACAGATCATTGTGAATCGCAAAGTTTGCGGTCTTCACGGGTCTCCTCCGCGCGAGAGACCAGCGAAGATAAGCTGGCACTTCACACCCCCAAAACCGTAACGAGTTCTTTCACCGAATGAGCCGACTTTTGCAGCGCCGCATTTTCCTCCGGCGTCAATTTAATCTGGATAATTTCTTCCACGCCATTCGCGCCCAGCTTCACCGGCACGCCGACGAACAGCCCCTTGATTCCATACTCGCCCTCCAGGTACACGCAGCAGGGCAAAATCTTTTTCTTGTCCTTCAAGATCGCTTCCACCATTTCCACCGCTGCCGCCGAGGGCGCGTAGTACGCCGAACCCGTCTTCAGCAGATTCACAATCTCCGCTCCGCCTTTGCGGGTACGCTCCACAATCGCATCAATGCGTTCTTTCGGCAGCAAGTCGGGGAGGGGAATTCCCGCGACCGTCGAATAACGCGGCAGCGGCACCATGTCGTCACCATGTCCTCCCAGCACGAACGAGTGCACGTTCTCCACGCTTACTTTGCATTCCATCGCGACAAAAGAGCTCATGCGCGCCGAATCCAGCACTCCCGCCATGCCCATCACGCGGTTTTTCGGAAACTTGCTAACCTTCAGTGCCGCTTGCGCCATCGCGTCCAGCGGGTTTGTCACCATGATGAGGATGCAGTTCGGCGAATGTTTGACGATCTGCTCGACCACGGCCTTCACAACGTCATAGTTGGCCTTCAGCAAATCGTCGCGGCTCATTCCCGGCTTGCGCGGAAATCCCGCGGTGATGACCGCCACGTCGCTGTTCGCCGTTGCGGAACAATCTCCGGTCGCCGTGCAGATTCCCACCGCGTGGGAATCGGTTCGCGTAATCGGCCCGGACTCCAGCATGTCCAGAGCTTTTCCCGCCGGAGGCCCATCCAAAATATCCATGAGCACCACGTCCGCCAGTTCCTTGTCGACCAGACGCTGCGCCGTGGTCGATCCCACGAAACCGCCTCCCACGACCGTCACTTTTTTCCGACTCATCTTGGTCCTTTCGTAGCCGAATTGTTTGGAACCGAATGAGGCAAAGGAAATTCCAAGAAGTAAAGGATGGCGAGGAACGGGAACCGCCGTCTGTAAATTTCCGTGCCAGTGGGTGGCGGCTTTTGATCTTTTACCTCTTTATATCCTTTGCTTCCTTAAACTCCTTTTTATCGCCGCGCTGCCGCGGTTCCCTGCATGTTCTCAATAATGGCCGACGCAAACGCCGAAGTACCCAGCTTGGTTGCGCCCGGCATCAACCGCTCGAGGTCGTACGTCACGCGCTTCTGCTGAATCGTGCGCGCAATGCCGTCCTCGATCAGCTTCGCAGCGTCCTTCCATCCCAGGAACTCGAACATCATCGCGCCCGAAAGCATCACCGAACTTGGATTGATGACGTCTTTGTCCGCATACTTCGGCGCGGTGCCGTGCGTTGCTTCGAAAACGCCGTAGCCGTCGCCAATGTTCGATCCCGGAGCCATGCCCAGCCCGCCTACCTGCGCCGCACAGGCATCGGAAAGGTAATCGCCATTCAAGTTGGAAGTCGCCAGCACGCTGTACTCGTCCGCGCGCATCAGCACCTGTTGAAACACGGAATCTGCGATGCGGTCGTTAATCATCACCTTCTGCTTCCACTGGCCATGGCCATGCGTTGCGTAAATCGCATCGAGTGTCTTCTTTACTTCGTCATACACCGTTTTCTTGAACGCTTCGGTTGCTTGTTCGAGACCCGGCTCGATCTTCGCGGCGTTTTGCTCGACGGCCAGCCCCGGGTTCTTGTCCTTATTGTCGAGAATCCAGCTCTCGCGCTCCGTCACTGTTTGCGCACGGAACTCTTCGCGCGCCAGTTCGTAGCCCCAGTCCCGGAAAGCGCCTTCCGTGAATTTCTGGATGTTCCCTTTGTGCACCAGGGTAACGCTCCTCCGCCCATTCTCGAGCGCGTACTTGATTGCGCGCCGCACCAGGCGCTTGGTCCCCGTCGGCGAAATCGGTTTGATACCCACGCCGGAATCCCAGCGGATCTGCTTCTTCCCGTCTTTCAGCATTTCGTTGTTCAAGAATTCCAGCAGCTTTTTTGCTTCCGGCGTCCCGGATTTCCATTCAATTCCGATGTACACGTCCTCCGTGTTTTCCCGGAAGATCATGACATCCATTTTTTCCGGTGCGCGCACCGGGGAGGGAACTCCCGGAAGATACTTGACTGGCCGTTCGCAGGAATAAAGATCGAGCACCTGCCGCAGCGTCACGTTCAACGAACGAATCCCGCCTCCCACCGGAGTCGTCAGCGGTCCTTTAATCGCTATACGAAAGTCGCGGATGGCATCGACCGTGTCACTCGGCAGCCATTCCCTGAATGTGTTGAACGCTTTCTCGCCGGCGAAAACTTCAAACCACGCCACGCGCCGCTTCCCGCCATAAGCCTGCCCCACCGCCGCGTCAAACACGCGTCGCGACGCCTTCCAAATGTCCCGCCCGGTCCCGTCGCCTTCGATGAACGGAATGGTCGGGGTGTCCGGCACTTGCAATTCGCCCCCGGCGTAGCCAATGGCGCTTCCGTCGGCTGGTATGGGTTTGCCGTTGTACGAACTCTTCATGGAAAACTGCTCCTTATCCCTAGGTTGACTTCTCGCGGGCATGAAAGGAAAGGGCCGCGCCGCTACTGCAACTAACCCCGACCTGAGGCAGGCCAGGGCGAACTCGAGAAGATATCACATCCGCGCGCCCAGCAAGTATAATGCCGTCCGCCGTTCCCCTTAACCGTCCCGGTTCTGAGGGCTATTCGCTATCGTCTGAATGGGAAGTTGTTTTCGGGGCGCTTCAGTGCGCTGCCCACAGGATGGAGATCCTCGCTAAAGCAGAAAACCCATGGTCATGGATTGGAATCAATACCACAAGGAAATCGGCGCCCGCGTCGGCGATCTCGCGAAGCTGTCGCCTGACACGGTCAAGCGGTATCAGACTCTCAGCGCAGCCAACTCGAAAACCAGCAAGCTCGGCGAGAAGACGCGCCAGCTTATCTCGCTGGCCGTCGCGGTCACCACGCGTTGCGATGGCTGCATCGTGTTTCACACGGATGCCGCCCTCAAGGCGGGCGCGACTCGGGAAGAAATCGCAGAAGCGCTCGGCGTGGCCGTCAGCATGAACGCCGGTGCCGCGCTCATTATTCCGGCCGTGTCCTCGACGCCGTCGAGGCCAAATCCGCCGCCCACGCTTAGCGGCAAGCCTTACGCCATGCGTCATTTCCGAGGCGAGTTGCCCGGGGAATCCACTTCGGCTTTGCCCCATCCGTTGAAAGCTGAAGGCTCCAGCGGAGCCGACCGGCAACTGCCCTCAGTCGTAATACTCCTGCCCCAAGTGCGTAATCAACTCCTCGCCCATCATCCACCGCAACGTGTTCTTCAATTTCATCGATTGGATGAACAAATCATGCTCCGGATAAAGCCCCGGCGCGGTCATCGGCGATTTGAAATAGAAACTCAGCCATTCCTGGATCCCGCGCATCCCCGCGCGCTGCGCCAGGTCGAGAAACAAAACCAGATCGAGCACGATGGGCGCGGCAAGAATCGAGTCGCGGCATAGAAAATCCACCTTGATCTGCATCGGGTAGCCAAGCCAGCCAAAAATATCAATGTTGTCCCATCCCTCTTTGTTGTCGCCGCGCGGCGGATAGTAGTTGATGCGCACCTTATGATGGACCTTCCCGTACAGCGTCGGATAGAGCTGCGGCTGTAAAATGTATTCGAGCGCGCCCAGTTTCGATTCTTCCTTGGTTTTGAACGAGCCCGGATCATCCAGCACTTCGCCGTCGCGGTTCCCCAGAATGTTTGTCGAATACCAACCCTGGAGACCCAGCATCCGCGCCTTGAATCCCGGCGCAAGAATCGTCTTCATCAGCGTCTGCCCGGTCTTGAAATCCTTTCCGCAAATCGCCACGTTCTGTTCATGCGCCAGCTGTTGAATCGCCGGGACGTCCACGGTCAGGTTGGGCGCGCCGTTCGCAAAGGGAACTCCGCTGGTCACCGAAGCCCATGCATACAGCATCGACGGTGCAATCGCCGGGTGATTGTTCTTCATCGCTTCCACAAATTTTTCCGGCGTCGAGTGTACTTCTTCCGACTTAATGAACACTTCCGTGGACCCGCACCAGCAGGTCACCAGCCGCGACAATCGGTGCGTTTTCTTGAAGTTGGCGATGTCTCCTTTGATTTGCAGCGCCAGCTCATATTTGTTTTTTGCCTTTTTGACATGCGACCCTTCCAGCTTTTTCACATACTCGCGATCGAATGCTGCGCGCATTGGCTGAATGCCGGAGAGAAACGTCTTGACCTGCGCGAGATGCTCGGAGTTGAGCACGCCCGCTTTGGCCGCCGCCTGATAGGCGTTGTCCTTGAAAATGTCCCATCCGCCGAAAACAAGATCTTTCGGGTCCGCCAGCGGAACAAATTTCTTGATCAGTGGCGAACGCCCTTCGGTGCGTTTACCCAGGCGGATCGTGCCCATCTGCGTAAGCGATCCTATCGGGCACGCTTTGTTTCTCCGGATCAGTTCGACTCCTGCCATGAAGGTGGTGCTGACCGCGCCCATTCCGGGTAGCAAGATGCCCAGCTTTCCCTTTGCGGGCGCGATCTTGGCTGGCTTTTCCATGCCGCTCCTTTAGTAGGCTGCCTAGGCTGCCGGGCAGTTCTGGCTGTCACCGCGACAGTAGCGAGATCTGCTTTTCCCGGTGTGAAGGACAAACAGATTCGTGAGGCGAAAAACTGCCCTCCGATGACAAACCCAACTCTTTTCCGCAACCTGGTTCTGCACGGTGAGAATTCCCAAAATCTGATCAATAAAAATCGCGATTTGCGGACAATTAGCACCAGAAGCGCGTTGCGGCCCCAAACAAACGATTAATCATGAGGGAACCGCCTGCGATTTGCAAATGCGGCCTGATTTCTAAGCGGTGTTAATCTTCGCGACGGTTATGAATTGCAGGCAGGAACGGATTCTGTCCGTACTCGACCAATGGTGCGCCAACCTGGCCGTTCCAATGCTGGCCACGGCTGTCTCTACCCTGCCGGTACGCGGCTTTCGCTCGACGGTATAGACGATTAGGACAATCGCTCTTCCTTTCCTCGTTACGCCTTTGCCCGTTCTAGCTTACATTGAAGGAAATGAGGCGGAGCTCTTCCGCCACCGAGGAGTCTTGAATGAAGCTATCCACTCGCTATGCAATTCTTGTTTTTGCGGCGGCTTTCGTTGCCGCGGCGATGACCTTCTCGAGCGCCCCAACGAGCGCCCAGGATGACGGTTGGCAGATCGTTCGCGCCGAGTACGGCACACGGACTCAGCACAACGACGTCACCGATATCGTGAAGGATCTTCTTGGCCGCGGCGGCGTGAATGGTCGCGTTGCCGTCAACAATCAAACCATGGGCGGTGATCCCGCCGTCGGCGCGGATAAACACCTGCGCATTTGGGCCAGAAACCGCAGGTACGAGGAGCGCGAATTTGACTACCGAGAAGGCGGGTTTGTCGAAGCGGGCACCTTTATCGTGCGCCGCGATCGCGGCGATTGGAATGACCGCCCAGCCAATTATGGCGACCGGGATCGCGATCGCGAT
>Ga0182041_10000270_pt1 | contig 23881 bp, 26 predicted proteins | sample flu12Cox44000178_FD_125967 | JGI IMG/M metagenome (GOLD analysis project Ga0182041, IMG submission 125967) | Lab enrichment of tropical soil microbial communities from Luquillo Experimental Forest, Puerto Rico - flux8day.12C.oxic.44.000.178 | ecosystem: Environmental > Terrestrial > Soil >...
GGCGGCCCGTCTGAGTGACCGCGACGCCTACTAACCCAATGATCTTGAAGCGCTTTCAGCCTAATCCCTCTCGCCGCAGCATCGATGAGCTCTATGGCGCGATCGTGGCGCAAGCCCGCTCCGTGGTGTTTTACACCGCTTACGGCATACCCGACACCCTGGAAGGTCGCTTTGACCTCATCGTTCTCCACATGGTTTTGCTGCTGGCGGCGTTGGACCATGAAGGGACGCCTGGGCGCGGGATCGGCCAGAAACTGTTCGACCGATTTTGCCGTGATCTCGACGCCAGTTTGCGCGAAATGGGCGTCGGCGACCTCGCAGTTCCAACGCGAATGCGCCAATTCGGCGAGGCGTTTTATGGAAGGCAGGCGGCCTATCTCGAGGCTCTGCGCGCAGCTGACGGCCGGGAGCTTGAGAAGGCACTGGCGCGCAATATCTTTCATGGAGCGAATGGTGATGGACCACGCCGCCTGGGGCGGTATGCGCGCATCCTGGCGCACCAATTTGCGGTTCATGATCAAAGCGCATTGCTGCGCGGCGCGGTTGCCTTTCCCGACCCGGAGGCCATCCCCATTCCTGAACCAACCATGCCTGAGCCCCCGAATGTCTGAGCCCCCAATGCCTGAGTCCAAATCGCGAAGTTCCGCCGCGCCGTGGCATGTTCCCGTGGCGGTCGAGGAGGTGGCCGAGAGCGGCCAGCATTTCGACCTCGTCGCCGAGGCACCGGTGCGCACGGCAGTAGCCAGGGTTGCCGGGCTACGCGATCTGCCGCGCTTTGAAGCAAGTTTCGATGTCACCCGGCGCGGAGCCGGCGGCTTGCATGTCGTTGGATCGATCTCCGCGACCGTCGGCCAAAACTGTGTCGTCACGCTCGAGCCGCTTGCCAACGATGTCCAAGAGACGGTCGACCTCATTTTCGAACCGGCCGAGACGCCTGGCGAATTGGCCGACGACGACGGCCAGGAATCTGGTCAGCAACACAACGTCAAATTGGATGCGCCCGAACCGCTCATTGGCGGTGTCATTGATCTCGGCGCACTGGCGATGGAGTTCCTGATCCTTGGCCTTGATCCTTATCCACGCAAGCCGGGGGCGGTATTTCAACCGCCGCAGGACAGTAAGCCCGAGCAGGGGCCCTTTGCAGCGTTTAGCCGCTTGGCAAAACGCCAGGACGGCGGCTGAAGAGCATTTTCCATGGGTGTTGTGTCCGGGCGTCGAACCGCTATTCTCGCAGCCGGGCGCTATCCGATCCGGCCGAATCGAGGCGGTGCTTTGATGGTCCCAGGCGAGGGGGCGCCGTGGACCTGTGACTGGCAAGCGTCAGAGATAAAAATCGTTTCACAACCATGGATTTGCAGCTGTCACTTTGAGTCGAAAATTCGCATGAAGGGAGGTCACGACCGCCTGCGAATTTCGGCTGCGGCGCAGTCGTGACTGCATGGTCGTTCGATGACAGATAGGGTCCGTATTGCGCTCGACGCGATGGGAGGGGATCACGGCCCTGGCGTGGTCCTCGCCGGAGCCGACCTTGCGCTCTCGCGGCATCCGGAAAGCGAATTCCTTTTGTTCGGCAACGCTTCACTGGTCGCCTCTCTGCTTGACGCGAGACCTCGGCTTAAGTCGCGCTCGCGGCTCGTCCACACCGAGGTTGCGGTTCGCATGGAAGACAAGCCGAGTCAGGCCCTGCGCTACGGCCGCTGGAAATCATCGATGTGGCTTTCGATCGATGCGGTGAAAAAGGGCGATGCCGATATGGCGGTCTCGGCCGGCAATACCGGCGCGCTGATGGCCATGTCGAAATTCAACCAAAAACCTTACCGGGCATTGAACGGCCCGCAATAGCGGCACTGTGGCCGACGCTGCGTGGCGAATCGATTGTGCTCGATGTCGGCGCGTCAATCGGTGCGGATGCTGATCATCTGGTTGACCTCGCGCTGATGGGGGCTGCCACCGCGCGGATTCTGTTCGATCTGCCTCGGCCTACCGTCGGACTACTCAATATCGGCGTCGAAGAGGCAAAAGGCCTGGAGCAAGTGCGCGAAGCCGGACGCATTCTGCGTGAGGAGAGCTTCGCCGAACTCGATTACCGAGGCTTCGTAGAGGGAGACGATATCGGGCGCGGCAAGGTTGACGTCGTTGTTACAGAAGGCTTTGCCGGCAATATCGCATTGAAAACCGCCGAGGGCACCGCGCGCCAGATTGGAGAATATCTCAGGGGCGCGATGAGCCGGTCACTTAGCGCGCGCATTGGCTATGTGTTTGCGCGATCCGCATTTCGACAATTGCGCGAGCGCATGGATCCGCGCCGTGCCAATGGCGGTGTCTTTCTTGGATTAAACGGCATCGTCATCAAAAGCCACGGCGGGACTGATGCCGAAGGCTTCGCCGCCGCCATCGAGCTTGGACACGGCGTGGTGAAAGACGAGCTTTTGGCGCGAATTCGCACCGCGTTGGCGCGTCATACCAGGACGCGGCCCGCGCCGGTGGGTCAATTGGTCGGCGGAGCGGCTTCGTGACCGTGCTGCGCTCTGTGGTGTTGGGCTGCGGAAGCTATTTGCCCGCCCAAGTCCTCACCAACGAAGATCTCGCCCGCAAGGTCGATACCTCGGACGACTGGATCGTCCAGCGCACCGGCATCCACGAACGCCGCATCGCGGCCCCGGGCGAGCACACCTCGCACATGGCGATACGCGCGGCGCAGGCAGCATTGGCGCACGCCCGCGTCGACCCTCAGTCGATCGATCTGATCGTGCTCGCGACCTCGACGCCTGATAATACCTTTCCGGCGAGCGCCGTTTCGGTTCAGACGGGCCTCGGCATTACCCACGGAGCCGCGTTTGACTTGCAGGCCGTGTGTTCGGGCTTCGTTTATGGCTTGGCGACCGCAGACTCGCTCCTGCGAACGGGTTCGTTCACGCGCGCGCTGGTGATCGGTGCGGAGACTTTTTCGCGAATTTTGGATTGGACCGACCGCGGCACCTGCGTCTTGTTCGGCGACGGCGCTGGCGCCGTGGTGCTCGACGCCCAGCAACAGGCTGGCTCGCGCGAGGACCGAGGGGTGCTCACCGTGCGACTGCGCTCCGATGGCCGCTATAAGTCGAAGCTCTATGTCGACGGTGGCCCGTCCTCGACCGGGACCGTTGGACATTTACGCATGGAAGGCCGCGAAGTATTCCGGCATGCGGTAGCGATGATCACCGACGTCGTCGAAGACGCCTTTAAAGCAACCGGCTGCACGGCCGACGACATCGATTGGTTCATCCCGCACCAGGCTAATAAGCGAATCATCGACGGCTCGGCGCACAAACTGGGGATTGCGCCCGGAAAAATTGTCACGACGGTCGACCGTCACGGCAATACTTCGGCGGCATCGATTCCGCTCGCGCTTGCCGATGCCGTTGCCGACCGTCGCATCAAGCGGGGCGATTTATTGCTGTTCGAAGCCATGGGCGGTGGCTTCACCTGGGGTGCTGCGCTGGTGCGGTGGTAGACCGCCGGAATGCTGCGCGGCTTGCAGCAAAAATGGGTAGAGGAGGCGCCGCAAGCCCCGTTGACCCTGCGCCGACAAGCTAATATCCTTGATAATTCAGCACGATATGCTGATCGCGATCGCTCGATTGACGGTGCTCGGGGCTGGCCATGGCGGGAAAAACGGTCACGCGTGCAGATTTATGTGAGGCGGTCTACCAAAAGGTTGGGCTGTCGCGCACCGAATCTGCGACCCTCGTCGAACTGGTGCTCAAAGAAATCACCGACTGCCTCGAACGCGGCGAAACCGTAAAATTGTCGTCGTTCGGTTCGTTCGTCGTGCGGAAAAAGGGGCAGCGCATCGGTCGCAATCCCAAGACCGGCAAGGAAGTTCCTATTTCGCCGCGGCGAGTCATGGTGTTCAAGCCGTCGGCGATCCTCAAGCAGCGCATCAATTCCGGAGGGGATGGCGCCGAGGCGCCCTGAGCGCGAGGATGTCGTAGTGGAGAAAGCGCCGGACGCGTTCCGCACCATCAGCGAAGTTGCCGACGAAATTGACGTGCCGCAGCACGTGCTGCGGTTTTGGGAAAGCCGCTTTTCTCAAATCCGACCGATGAAACGTGGCGGTGGTCGGCGCTATTACCGGCCCGACGATGTCGATCTGCTGCGCGGCATCCGTCATCTACTCTATGGCGAGGGGTACACAATTCGCGGCGTTCAACGCATTTTACGCGAACACGGCGGCGCATTCGTGCAGAACGTCTGGCGCGCGGGTGCCGAGCCGCCACCGCCGCAGCTTGAGGAAGACGCTCAGGATTCTGATCCGGTGTCAGTCGAGGACCGGGCCGAGCCGAGCCCGTTTTCGGCGCTTGGCAGTAATGCCACGGAGGCAGACGCGGCCGCCGCCGCCGAGGAGAAGCAGGAGAAACACGAGAAACTCGCCCATCTCGCCAGCGGCAAGAACCGGCGGAAGTTGCAAATGGCGCTGGACGACCTGCTCGCCTGCCGGCGTATCATCGAGGGGGTGCTCCGACAAGGCTGATCTTGCGCGCCAATCATAGCGCCGATTTATCCCGCCAAGTTCTTTTGACCCCTTAGTCTGCCAATCTCGCTGTTCCACGGTGTTGTTGCCGACTGATCTCGCGCGCTTAGTCGGGCGAAGCCCGGGCTAAAGCTTTTCCGATCGTGGCTTTTTGCGATTGGGTCCCAGCGGTGGCAAAGTGACACGACCTGGAGCGCGCCCTTTGGTTCGGGCCCAGGCGTCGTTTGACTTACGCCGCAACGAGGACCCGCATGATCCGAAAATTTCACGTTTTGTATGTTGGTCAAATCGAACTTGAGAACATTGGGCTAAACGGCACTCCGGCGAATGACCGCCGCTATTCCGACGAGCGCCTGCGCGAAGCCTTTGACACGGCGCGTGACGTCGCCCAGCTCATGGACGAACTCGGCTTCGACGTGCTGTGGACCGCCGAGCATCACTTCCAGCGCGAAGGCTACGAGGTTTTCCCGAACCTGATCCAGCTCGGCCTCTGGCTTGCCACGCAAACCAAACGCCTGAAATTTGGCTGCGCCTTTAACGTCCTGCCGATGTGGCATCCAATTCGGTTGGCGGAAGACTACGCCATGGCCGACATTGTGACCGACGGACGTATCGTTATGGGAGTCGGCCGCGGCTACCATACACGCGAGGTCGAGACCTTCGGCGCACCGCTTCTAGATGCGGAGAGAAATCGTGAACTGTTCGAAGAACAGCTGAGGCTTTTGTTGACCTGCTTCAACGAGCAGTCATTCCACTTCAAGGGCAAGTATTACGAATGTCCACCGCCGGTGGATTATCGCGGCTATCAGCTTAGGGACATTACGATGGTACCGCGGCCGAAGCATCTGCCGGTCGAGGTTTGGATGCCGATCGCTAGCGGCAAGACCATTGAGCTTATGGCGCAATACGGGCTGAAGGCCATGGTCACTCTCAATGGCGAGAAAATCTTGGACGACGTGGTTCGCGCCTATCACGCCGCGTGCCTCAAGCGCGGCCAGAATAAACAACTCGGGCAGGACATAATCTGGGGTGCCGGCGTCTATTTAGCCGACAGCCGCGATGAAGCAATCCGACGGCTCGAACCCGCGCATGACGAGCGGTTCAAATGGTTCGCCCCGTTCGGTTTCGTGCGCTACGCCGACGAGCAAGGCCGGACCTGGGGTTCGCCGGGGGCGCCTGCCCGCACGCCCTCGTTGCGCGACGGCGTTGCGCAAAAGGCGTGGTTTTGTGGACGACCGGCCGAGGTGATTGCGGGTATCAAATCGATCGAAGCGAAATATCCGGGGCTCGATAGCTTTATGATTCACTGGGCCGAAGGGTTGCCACCAGCGGAATTCAAGGAACAACTCCGCTGGTTCGCCAAAGACGTGATGCCAGCCTTCAAAGGAGCTTAGTCGATCGTTCGTCAGCAATAGGCGAGGGACGCTTTGGCTTTGCTGGCGCCCCAGTCGCGTTCAAAGCGTGTGATTGACTTATTGACAACTAAACCAGCCGTGCGCGGAGGAGTTCACCATGACGGGGCTGCTCGATCGACATATCGCGGTTATCACCGGAAGCGGGTCGGGGATCGGGCGAGCCATCGCGCTGGGCTATGCACGAGAAGGGGCGCAGGTCGTTGCACTCGATATCGATGGCAAGGCTGCCGGCGAGACCGTCAGCGCCATCACACGCACCGGGGCCAAAGCGCACGCTTTCACGTTGGATGTGAGAGAGCGCGAACGCTGCCGGGAGATTGCCGCGCTGGTTGAGGAGCAGGTCGGCCCGACTTCTATTCTCGTCAATGATGCCGGTATCAACCGGCGTAATGCCTTTACCGCCGATTCCGAAGCAGTGATCAAGGACTGGGAGGATATCCTCGCCACTAATCTCAATGGCGTGTTCAATGTGACGCACGCGTTCTTGGCGCAGCTGCGTGCCACTAAAGGGCGAATTGTCAATATCGGTTCAATCCAGTCGTTTATGCACGTCCGAACGCCGAATTCTCCCGCCTATACGACTTCAAAGCACGGCGTCTTGGGCTTCACACGGGCGCTGGCTGCGGAGCTTGGCAGAGATGGCGTGCGCGTGAATGCGATCGGGCCGGGTTTTATTGAAACGCCACTGAACGAAAAAGTGCGTGCCACAAACCCCGATCTGGTCAGGATTTTTCTGGAACACACTCCGCTCGGCCGTGCCGGGAAGCCTGATGACATCGTCGGGCCGGCGACCTTTTTGGCCTCCGATCTGTCGAGCTTTGTCACCGGCTCGATTGTGATGGCGGACGGCGGTTACCGGGTGGTCTAGGGCGCCGCTCGCAAAATCCCGATGCCAACGGCTTCGCCCCGTCCCTATATGCCATCTTCCGGAAAGGCAGTGTGGGGCTGTCAAACCACTGAGGGAGAGGCCCATGTCCCATGGCCCCCATCCCGTCATGCGCACGGTTCATGCGCAGGGACAAAACCTCCGACCCGCGCCGAGACGATCGGAGCGTTACGGAGCTTCTTGGGGTGGCAGACTGTCTACGCTACTCGGCTGTCAGTGCCCAGGAACGGGACCAGGAATCGGCGTCACCAGCGGGTAACACGCAGAATAGACTGAGCCGTTCAGGTTATAACACGATACGCACTTGCAGCCGGCCCCGCCGGAATTGCATTGTGCGATAGTGTGGTGCGCCAGCACGATCCTCGCACCCGGATGGACATTCACTCCCACCGCGCAAGCACCAGGCAACGCCTGTGATGTCGAGTAACCAAGACCCATCGTTAGACCCATGACGGCAAGACACATAGCAAGTCGATAAAGACGCATGATCTCCCCCCTCTATCGAGATGATACGGCGAAGATCGTGGTTCCAAGACCAAATATCGTCAATGCGTCACTTCAAAAAAATTCAAAATCTACGCGAGCGTTGCCAATAGACCACACCCCTCATTGCGGCCCCGAGGGAAAACTGAATTGCAGCTGACACTGAGTTAAAGAAGAGAACGATCAGATTGATCGCTGTTGCTGGCTTCGCCTTAGCAGTCGCAACTTCGGCGGAAGCAATGGCACCGGAGCCGCTACCTCAGGTGGGTGGCATAATGACACAGGTGGCTATAGCTGCGGGTCTGGGCATGACCAGGCGCGAAGGTGTCTGCGTGGCCAGAACCACAATCCGTCACTGCCGCCGGGGAGTCCGCAGGTGTGCGTATTCGCACGCTGGCGTCTGCGGTCGGTGGTATTAGTGATTTCTATGACTATACGGCCTCGTCACGGTAAAGCCGGGCGGCCCGTCAGCCGATTTTGACGACCTGCTTTCCGAAGTTCTTGCCGTGGAGCAGGCGCAAAAATGCTTCGGGCATGCGTTCGATGCCTTCGAGCACGTCTTCTTTGAAGCGAATCTTGCCCTCGCGATGCCAAGTTGCCAGTCGCCGCAATGCTTCGTCGCGGCGATGCCACCAATCAAAGACCAGAAAACCGTGCACGCTGGCTCGCGTCACAATCAACTGGCCCATGAAACGTTCGCCGATATCCGGCTTGCCGAATTGATCGGCAAGCGCGACGCGACCGCAAATTACGACACGTGCGCCGATGCCTAAGTTCTTCATGGCCGCGTCGTGAATGGGGCCCGCTGTATTGTCGAAGAACACATCGACGCCGGTGGGACAGGCTTGTTTCACAGCAGCGGTGAGGTCGGTCGTTTTCTTGTAATTGATTGCGGCATCGAAGCCGATTTCCCGGCACCAGCTCAGTTTGGCGTCATCGCCGGCAATAGCCACCGCCCGGCACCCGGCCAATTTGGCGATCTGGCCAACCAGCTGCCCAACTGCTCCAGATGCCGCGGACACCACTACAGTGTCTCCCGGCTTCGGACGCCCCACGTCCAACAGGCCGAAATAAGCGGTCATGCCGGGCATGCCAAGCCATGAAAGCGAACTTTCAATCGGTGCGAGGTTGGCATCGATCTTGTTCACACCCGCTGGACCAGCCAGGTCAGGCGTCAAGACCGACCATTCTTGCCAGCCGACGCTCATGGATTCGGCGATGTCGCCGATTTTCCACGCCGGATGATTGGAAGCCACTACTTCGCCCACGCCACCGCCCTGCATCACTTCGCCGAGCGCCACCCCTTTGGTGTAATTGCTCGCAGGACTCATGCGGCCGCGCATATAGGGATCGACCGAAAGCCATTTCGATTTGACCAGGATCTGACCCGGCCCGGGGTCCGGCACGCGCTGCGTATCTATGACCCAATTTTCAGGGACCGGCATACCCTCCGGATAGCGTGCGAGGAGCCACCGGCGGTTGACTACGTTCTGCATTGCTTACTCTGCTTTGATGTTCTCGGCGACGATCACTTTGCCCCACTTCTTGGTTTCTTCCACGACGAGCTTGGCAAACTCGGAGCTCGAAAGCGACAAAGGCGTATCTCCGAGGTCGGCAATTCGCTGCGTTATCATCGCATCCGCGAATGCAAGATTGATTGTCTTGTTCAGCTTTTCGACGATGTCGGGCGGCGTGCTGCGTGGAGCGGCAATTCCAACATAGATGCTAGCCTCGTAGCCAGGCAAAAACTCGGCGATTGCCGGAACGTCAGGCAATACCGCGGCGCGCTTTGCCGAGGTGACAGCTAGTGCGCGCAGCTTGTCGGCGCGGATACTTTGAATTGTTGAAGGGAAGGTGCCGAAATAAACCTGAACCTGGCCGCCCAACAGATCAGTCACCGCGGGGCCACCGCCGCGATATGGCACATGCACCATGTCGATTCCGGTCACGTTCTTGAACAATTCCCAGTACATATGAGGTGCGCTGCCGATTCCGGCGGAGGCTACCGTCACCTTGCCGGGATTGGCGCTGGCATAAGCGATCAATTCCGGAACGGTTTTTACCGGCACTGACGGATGAACAACCAGCACGCCGGGCCCGCGCACAATCGTGGCGACCGGGGTGAAATCGTCGACGATATTGAAATTGAGTTTGTCGTAAAGCATCGCGTTCCACGCATCGGCGGACGTGGTGAGGAGAAGCGTGTAGCCGTCCGGGGCCGATTTGGTGACAGCTTCCGCGGCGAGCGTGCCTCCGGCGCCGGATCGATTTTCGACGATGAATTGCTGGCCGAGGTTTTCCGATAACCATGCACCGATCAGCCGCGCATAAGTGTCGTTTATGCCGCCGGGCGGGAAACCGGATATGATCCGCACCGGTCGCACCGGGTAGGTTTGCGCCCACGCGCCTGGCAAAACCGAGGCAAACGCCGCAACGACGGCTGCCGAATCCAGGAAGGCACGCCGAGTTAGTTTCATCGCATTTGCCCTCACGCGCTCGAACCTACAGCGAAGGCTACACACTTGGTCGCATATTGAGAAGCGTGCTTTCGTCAAAGCGCGCGCGAGTTATGATGACCCGAACCGGAGAGCGTCGCGATGGCGAGAGTAAATGTCGGTCTTGTCGGATGTGGCTTTGTCGCCGAATTGCATATGTATGCCTATAAGCGGGTCTACAGAATTGACGCCGAGGTGGTGGCCGTAGCCGCGCGCGGTGATCACGTCGTCGACTTCGCCAAGAGACACAATATCCGTAAGACATATCGCGATTTCCAAGATCTGCTCGACGATGGCGAGATTGATGTCATCGATATCTGCACGCCACCGGCATTGCATGCGCCGATGATCGTGGATGCCGTTCAGGCAAGTAAACACGTCATTTGCGAAAAGCCGTTCGCCGGGTATTTCGGGCGCGCGGACGATAAAACGCCAATCGGCAAGCACGTGCCGAAATCGCTCATGTACGAGCGCGTCTTGGAGGAGATGGCCAAGACTTGCGCCGCGATCAAATCGAGCGGTCAGCTATTCATGTATGCCGAAGATTGGATCTATGCGCCCGCGGTGACGAAAACCGTCGAGGTATTGAACAGCACGAAGGACAAGGTCCTGTTCATGAAAGCAGAGGAGAGTCACAGTGGATCACACGCCGCCCACGCCGCCCAATGGGCCATGACAGGCGGCGGCTCGCTCATCCGTATGGGCTGTCATCCATTATCGACCGTTCTGTATCTCAAGCAAGTGGAAGCAAAAGCGCGCGGCGAGCAGATCGCGGCTTCGTCGGTAACGGCGGATACCGGAAACGTTGCGGCGAGTCTGCCGCCCGAGGATCATGTTTATATCAAGAGCAACCCGGTCGACGTCGAAGACTGGGGCATGCTGACGCTGACGTTCTCCGACGGCACCAAGAGCGCCATCTTTTCCGGCGACATGATCATGGGCGGGGTGCGCAACGTTATTGAGTTATATACGAGCGGTGGATCGCTGTTCGCCAATATCACGCCAAACAATCACTTGATGAGCTATCTGACGAATGAAGAGAAGCTCGCCAATGTCTACATTACCGAAAAAGTCGATCGGAAAACGGGCTGGCAATTTATCTGCCTGGAAGAGGAATGGACGCGAGGTTACTTGCAGGAAATACAGGATTTCATGGAGTGCGTAGCCTATGGGCGGCAGCCGCGCGCGGATCTCGACCTGGCGCGCGAGACAATCAAGATCCAGTACGCCGGCTATTGGTCCGCCGAGGAGGGGCGGCGGATTACGCTGTAGAGGCCGTTTTGCCACGCCACCGGCGTTTGAACGTATCTTCAATCATGCCCACGATTCCGCGCGGCATAAAGATGATAAATAGGATCAGAAGAATTCCGTAGATCGTATTCGCGGCTCCGATGAAATTCGTGCCGAACGCCACGCGCAGACCCTCATTTAAGGAAATCGTCAGCAGAGCGCCTATGGTCGGCCCAATTGCCGCATAGGTTCCGCCGACGATCGCGGCAAAAACGATCTGCAGCGATACGGCGATTCCGGACACCGTCTCCGGATTTAGATACATCATGTACTGCCCGTAGATTGCGCCGCCCAACGCAGTTAAAGCGGCGCTGATCAGCGTGACGCGGAGCTTTTCGCCGATTACGTTGATGCCGATGCTCGCGGCCGCCTCCTCGTCTTCGGCGATAGCGTCAAGCGCCTCGCGGCCGATGCCGCGGTCGATCCAGTGCCAAACGGCAAGCCCGGTGAGCCAAAGCGCGAGCGAGATCGCATAAAAATAAACTTTCTCCGGAAATTGCAGCGCGAACCAGGAATGGCCGACCGCTTTCGGCGTAAAACCGAGCGAGCCGCCAGTAACGTCGCGCGCCGCCACGATCGAGAGCATCACCACCTGGCTCAAGGCCAGCGTCACGAGTGCGAAGTAGTGACCGACGACCTTAAGGCGAAAACAGGGATAACCAACGACGAGACCGAGCAGCACGGACAGCGCCATGCCGAGCGGAATGCCGACCCACGGCGTCAGTCCGGCGTAATTCCACAGCAATGCCGGCACATAGGCGCCGACACCCATGAAAGCGCCATGGCCGAGCGAGACGAATCCGAACCTGCCCATGATCGACCATGCAGTGTAGACAAAACCCCAGATCAGGATCTGGATCAGCAGATGCATGAAATAAGGCGGCACGAAGTGCGGCAAAGCCAGCAGCACCACTGCCAGCCCGGCAAACATCGCGTGGCGTCCGGTCACCGCGAAAACACTCCTCTTGGCCGCAGAAACATCAGGACGATGAAAAAAGTGAAGGCGAACACGTAGGAAAGTTCGGTGCTGAAATAAAACCCGCCGATCGAGATGATTTGGCTCATAACGAAAGCTGCAACAAATCCTCCTATCATGTCGCCCAGGCCGCCGAGAACACAGATCATGAAAATGAGTGGTCCAAAAGTGTTACCGATGAAGGGATGCACATCGTACTGCAATATCAAGAGGCACGCGGCGAGACCCGCCAGCGCACCACCGATCGCCGAGGTGACGAGATAAATATGCCGCTGATCGACTCCCATCAGGCCCACGATATCGCGGTCCTGCGCGATTGCGCGAATAGCGGTTCCTATGAAGGTTCGTTTGAGAAAGAAGTAAAGCGCGATTGCACCGGCGACAGCAACTGCGAAGGCTAAAAGGCGCGCCGAACTGATGTAGATGCCGCTCAATCTGATAATTGGCAGGCGCACGCCGATATTGCGAAAGTCGGTGCCGAATAGAAGTGTCGCGAAGCTCTGCAGAAAGAATAGAAGCCCGCCTGTAGCTAGAAGCTGGTTGATCGGCGCCGACCCGAGAATGGGCGCGATGATCAGGACATGCACCAGGACGCCAAGTGCGGCCACCCAGGCAATGGCGACGGAGCATGCAAGCAATAACGGCCAATGGAGTTCGGCATTGAGATAATAGATGAGATACATGCCGCACATGACGATATCGGCATAGGCAATCCACACTACGTCGATCACGCCAAAAATCAGATTGAGTCCGAGGGCGAGCAGCGCGAGTACGCCGCCGAGCAGGATGCCGTTGATGATCGTTTCGAGAAGATAGATGTCCATCTTTTCTATGGGCTCATTTGTCTAAATGACCGAGTTTTCTGAAGTCCCGAGTTTTCTAAAGTCCCATATAACTCTTACGGATGAAGTCGTTGCCTTTGAGCTCGGCCGAGGTGCCTGCGAGCTTGATCCTCCCCACCTCCAAGAGATACGCCCGGTCGACCACGTCCAGAACTTGCTGGACATTTTGTTCAACGATCAAGACCGTCAACCCTTCGGCTCGAATCCGGCGAACGAGATCAAAAACCTGTGCAACAATAAGCGGCGCGAGTCCGGCGGACGGTTCGTCCATCAAAAGTAATTTGGGGTTCGACATAAGCGCGCGGCCGATTGCACACATCTGCTGCTCGCCCCCGGAGAGCGTTCCCGCGAGCTGTCCGCGGCGGTCCTTCAACCGCGGGTATAAAGTGTACACCCGCTCAAGCTGTTCGGTGCAGTGGCGGCGGGAACGCGGTGGGTATGCGCCGATACGTAGATTGTCTTCGACCGTAAGTCGTGGAAACAGACGACGGTTTTCGGGAACATGGGCAATGCCCTGTTCGACGATCCGATGCGCCGGAAGCCCGCGAATAGAGTGTCCCTCGAGCATCATTGCGCCGTTGTGTAGTTGCACGAGTCCGGAAATCACGCGCATCAGCGTGGTTTTGCCGGCGCCATTCGGGCCGATAACGCCAACGGCCTCGCCTTGCGGCACTTTCAGTGAGACGTCGAATAAAACCTGAAAAGAACCGTAGCCCGCGGAGATGGCGGAAACCGACAGCATCGGCTTTACACTCGTCTTCCGAGATAAACCTCGGTCACCTGCGGATCGACCGCGGCCTGCGCGGGCAGGCCATCGAAAATCTTCTCGCCGTGATCGAGGACGATGACGCGGTCGACAATGCGCATCAATACGCCCATGATGTGCTCGACCCAGATAATCGTGACGCCCATGCGGCTGCGAATACTTTCAAGAAGACCCGCTGCGCGCTCCATCTCCGTTGCATCAAGGCCGCCGAGACTTTCGTCCGCGAGCAGCAATTTGGGCCTGGTCGCGAGTGCGCGCGCCAGTTCGAGCTTCTTGAGCGCGGCGGTGCCAAGCCCGCTCGGTGTCACTTCTTGATCGCTCGGCAGCCCGACGAGATCGAGTGTTTCCTGAGCGCGTTGCCAGGCTTGCGCGCGCGGCAGCATGCCGTTGCCGCCATAATAAGCGGCAAGCGCCACGTTCTCGACGAGCGAAAGTCTTCGAAACGGCCGAGGAATTTGGAAGGTGCGACCAATGCCCCGCCGGCAGATGTTATGCGCCGGGAGGCTTGCGATTTCTCCCCCTTGGAAACGGATCGATCCCGCGGTCGGGCGCAAAGTGCCGGCGATCAGATTGAAGGTCGTGCTCTTGCCCGAGCCGTTCGGGCCAATGAGGCCGAGAATCTCGCCTTCGCGCACTTCGAAAGAGACCTGGTTCACCGCCAGGAATCCTCCGAAGCGTTTGCAAAGCCCTTCGACGGCGAGCATCAGGCGCGCGCGGCGTAGATCGATGAATTTGGCAGCGGCAGAACGGCTTCTTGCGTCTTAATGTTGGATGGCCAGACCACGGAGATGTGCTCGCCGGCATTCTGCATGACGACAGGCGTCGAGCGTTCATTTTGTCCGGCGAGCTGCGTTCCAGGCCCATAGAATTTTACCCCATAGCCTTGGATCGTGCCGCCGGGTGGAATGTCGACATCAAGCGCTGCCTTACGCACGGCTTCAGCGTCAAAGCCGCCGTATTTTTCCTTGGCCACTGGCAAAACGTTGTTAAGGAGGACCCAAGTCTGATTGAAGCCCATCGAGCAATGTGGCGGCACATCGACGGCGTTGGCCTTGACTTTGTAGCGTTCGACCATGGTCTTGACGAGATCGCCTAAGCCCGGCGCCAGCGAGGCGGGATTGAGCAACTGCGCCGGCACGGGATCGATGTTACAGAAATTATCGATGTCCCGGCCAAAGGTCGCGCGCAGCTTGTCGAGCTGGCTGTAGCCCGCCCCATTGCCGACCAGCATTTTAAACTGCAAACCACTCTCGCGCGCCTGCCGCAGGAAGAGGGTGATGTCAGGATTGTACCCGCAATGGGAAATCACGTCGGCTCCAGCTCGTTTGAGCTTGGTGACGAGCGACGAAAGGTCTGGAGCGGTCGCCGAGTAGCCCTCGCGCATTATCAGTTTCAGGCCGCGTTCTTTGCCGAACCTCTCGGTGGCATCGGCAACCCCGACGCCATAAGGACCATCCTCGTGGATGATCGCCACTTTGACATTTTGCGGATCGGCTTCGAGTTTCGCCCTGGCGTTATCGGCGATGAAAGTTACGAAAGCTTCGCCGTATTGGTCGGAATGAATCTGACCACGGAAAACATATTGCAGGTTTTTATCCTTAAATACCGCAGTAGCGATCGCGGTCGTGATCCAGAGGATCCTCTTCTGGGCGTCGACCTTAGCGGCGAGTGGCACCGCCTGGGCGCTGGCGTAGACGCCATTGACGATGTCGACTTTTTCCTGATCGATCAGCCGCTCCACTTCATTGATCGCGACGTCGACCTTGCTCTGGCAGTCGGCATTGATCGGAACCACTTTGTATTTGCCGGCTATGCCGCCGCGCTCGTTGACGAGATCGATGGCGATCTGCGCGCCCACTGCGCATGCTGCGGAGCCGCCGGCGGCGAATGGACCGGACAAGTCATAGACGACCCCGATCCGAACGGTTTCAGCTTGCGCGACGGCGAAGCGCCTGGAAAGGCCCAATGTTGCAACGGTTGCGGCGAATTTTTTAAGCAACGAGCGACGCGAAGTTTTCATGGCGCTCCTCCCAGGCTCACCGGCGTTCATACGTTTTTGATCCTTGAGCGTCCAGTATTTGGACAACCACCTGGAAAGTCAACGCAGCTTGTTGGCGAATGTCCAGTCAACCGCAGCGCCGCGCGATTTGGTTGGTGGGGTCGTGCGTGAGCGAGGGCAGTAGAATCGGCTCGGGGCGGCTTAGTCAAATCGAAGCGACGGGGGGCGCGTGGCTCGTCACTCCAGGATGCCGATCAGTTTGGCGAGGCGGTCTGCGTCTTCGCGCAATGGTGTGGATTCGCCGTCGTAAACGATGCGTCCCTTATCGAGGATCACCGTCCGCGGCGAGAACGAAAGCGCCACCCGACTATTCTGTTCAACGAGAACAATCGAAAGTCCGCTCTCTATCCGCAATTTCGAGAGCACCGCGCTCAACGACTCCACGAGAATGGGCGCCAAGCCTTCGGTCGGCTCGTCCATGAGCAAAATCGTGGGGTTGGTCAAAAGCGCCCGTGCGATCGCCAACATTTGCTGCTCGCCACCCGAAAGCTGATTTCCGGCATTGTCGAGTCGTTCCTTCAATCTGGGAAATAGTTCGAAGACACGTGAGGGCGTCCAGTGTCCGGGGCGCGCGGCGACATCGAGATTTTCGCGCACCGTGAGCGAAGGAAAAATCTCGCGTTCCTGCGGCACGAAACCGATACCCGCAAGAGCTCGGCGATAACACGGAATCCGATTGAGCTTTTGCCCACCAAAAACGATATCGCCGGCGTGGAGCACCGTCTGTCCCATGATGGTTGCCAACAACGTTGTTTTGCCGACGCCGTTGCGCCCGATAATGCTGATGCACTCGCCTGGCGCGAGCGCCAGGTCAATCTGCTCGATGACCACGGTCTCGCCGTAACCAGCAGAGACTTGCCGTAGTTCGAGCACGCTAGCCATGGCCGGCTTGACCGAGATAGACGGCGCGGACCTGCGAGTTGGATTCGATTTCACGCGGGGTGCCTTCGGCAAAAACCGCACCGCCAACCATGACAGTGACGCGTTTGGCAAAACGGAAAACGAGGTCCATGTCGTGTTCGATGATCAATATCGCAATGTGCTCCGGCAGGCGTTCGAGCGCGTCGAGAATGATATGACTTTCTGCGCTCGGCACGCCGGCGGCGGGCTCGTCGAGAAGCAACACGTCGGGCTTTGACCCGATCGCAATCGCGATTTCAACGAGGCGCTGGCGGCCATAAGGCAACTCGGACACCCGATGTTCGGCGATGGTCGTGAGCTTCAGCATTTCCAAAAGCTGCATCGATTCTTCGATGACATCGGTGCGCCGCCCTATAGGGTAAAACATTGCCGGCGCGGCGCCGACACGCTCGGCTACTGAGATGCAGACATTCTCCAAAACTGAAAGGCCGCGGAACAACCTGTTAATCTGAAATGTCCGTGCAATTCCGAGTTTCACCCGCTCGGCTTGCGTTCTTTTGGTGATGTCTTCACCCTTAAGGAGAACCCGTCCGCGCGAGGGCGGCAGCGCACCGCCGAGCAGGTTGATGAACGTGGTCTTGCCTGCGCCATTGGGCCCGATCAGCGCATGGCGCGCGCCGACAGCGAGTTTAAAATCGATCTGTTGCAGTGCTAAGAGCGCGCCGAAGCGGCGGCTCAATGCACACGTCTCCAGCCGGATCTCGGTCATTGTGATGCACGTCCGGCGCGATAACGCCGCCACACATCTTCACCAAGTCCCAATATGCCGTTGCGCGCATACAGCGCGACAAATATCAGCAGCAAACCGAGTCCGAGTTGCCAGGCGCTCGGATAAATTCGCGCCAGGAAATGCTCGAGCGCCAGATAGGCAATGGCGCCGAGAAAAGCTCCGTAAAGACGGCCATAGCCACCCAGGATAAGGATGATGAGCACGGTGGCGGCGCGATCGAGATCGAGCGCGCTTAGATTGACATAGGCATTCGTCTGCGCCCATAGCCCGCCGGCAATTCCGGCGATCGCAGCCGAGATCGTGTAGCAAATGACAAGTCGCCGCCGTACTGGCGAGCCAATCGCATGCATGCGCAACAGATTTTCGCGAATGCCGGTCAAGCTCTGCCCAAAGGGCGAATAGACCAGCGTGCGGATGAACACGAAACAGACCAGCAGCACCGCGAGCGTGTAGAGATATTGCGTGTCGGGATAAAGCGGGTTGAATTCGAACACGCCGAACACTGGCGCGATATCGAGACTTGGGAGGCCATCGAAGCCGCCAGTATAGTCATGCGCCATGTTGGCGGCCTCCTGCAGCAGTGCCATGGTGCACAGCGTAAGCATGAGCAATGTGAGCCCTTGCGTGCGCAGAAGAACAAGTCCCGAAGCAAAGCCGATTGCCGCAGCCGCCAACGCTGCCAGCACCAGGCTTGTGATCGGCTCAGTCCAGATGCCGTGAAAAGCCAACAGTCCGACGGTGTATGCTCCGGCGCCAAAAAACGCGGCATGGCCGAGCGTGATTATGCCGGCGTAACCCAGCGCGAGGTCGAGTGAAAGCGCAAACAGAATTGTAATCAGAAGCGCAGTCCCGAAACCGAGGTAATCAGGAAAAGCAAAATAGAAAGCTACTGCCGCGAGCCAAGGCGATGCTTCCCACCAGCGCAAACGATGTCGGCGCATCAAGGTTGATGCCGCCGCGTGGCCTGCATGCTTGAGTGTGGGCGGCTCGACCGGTATGGCCTCGATGCTCACGTCATTTTCCTTCCAAATAAGCCTTGTGGCCGCCATAGCAGCAGCAAAATCGTGAGCGCGTAGATGAATATCGTGCCGCCCTTGGGCAGATAGAGCTTGAGAGCGAAATCGAGTGTGCCGAGTAGGAGCGACGCATAATAAACGCCGACGACGCTGCCCAGTCCGCCCACTGACACCGCAATCAAAAAATACACCAGATATTTGAGCGCATATTGCGGATCGAGGCCGAGAAACTCGGCACCGAGCCCGCCGCCGAGCGCTGCCATGCCGCTGCCGAAAGCAAAGGTAATCGTGAACAGGCGGTCGACATTGATGCCGAGCGACTCCGCCATTCGGCGGTTGTCTACGGTGGCACGAATCTGCGCTCCGATATGGGTCTGTTCGAAGCCCAGCCAAATACCCAAAACAATGAGGAACCCGACAACGATCAAGAACACGCTGTAGGTGCGGTATTGCGTGAAGCCGAGATTGATCTGACCGCTTAGCTCGGGTGGCAATTGCAGCGGCTGGCTTTGCGGGCCGAACGCGATGGTGAGCGCGGCCATGAAAACGAAAATCAGGCCGATTGTCAGCAGCACCTGATCGAGCTCGGTGGCGCGATAGAGCCGGCGATACAGCGACTGTTCAAAAACCACGCTGAGAGCGGCGGTGCCGACGAAACCGAGCGCGAGCGCGACGACAAAATCGAAATGCGCGCGGTTCATCGCCAACACGATGATGTAGCCACCGAAACTGGCAAAGGCGCCATGGGCCAAGTTGACGAAGCCCATCAGCCCCATGGTGACGGACAGCCCGACGGATACGATGAACAGCACGGTGCCGGCGGCGAGCCCGCCCAACAAAATGCTGATGACGTCTATCCCCGCGATCACGAACAGTCCCGCTGGCCGGAAAAAGTTACGAGGCCGCTCCTAACTGCAGTGGAGCGGCCTCTGTGGGGAAAACTGCTCAACCTGCGCCAATCATTTTTTCGGAGCACAGGGACCGATAGCTTGCGCCTTGCACTCGTCTCTAACGTGATCGATCTGGCCGATGACCTTTTGATGAAGTTTCCCATCCGGACCCTTCACCACTTCGGCAAGATACTCGTTCATGACGATATCGCGGGTTTCCGGATCGATCATGATCGGTCCCTGCGGACTGTCGAATTTCCAACCGAGCAGTGATTTCACGGCGGCGTCGCCGTCCATCTTACCCTTGGTGGCTTGCACGGCGTGGACGATGGCGGCCATGCCGTCATAAGAGCCAATGGCAGTGAAATCTGGAGTGGAGTCGGCGCCGTACTCTTTCTTCCACGCGGCGACAAAGCGCTTGTTCTGCGGGTTGTCGAGATCGGCATTGTAATGGTGCATGGTGATGAGGCCGATCGCCGCGTCGCCCATGTCCTGCAGCTTGATGTCTTGCGTGATGTCGCCGGGCCCGATCAGCTTGATGCCCGCCGCGCGCATACCCAGTGCCGTGTAGGTCTTCGCCACTGCCACGGCATGATCGCCGGCCGGAACGAAAACGAAAAGAACGTCCGGTTTTTCATCCTTGGCGCGTTGGAAGAACGGCGTGAAATCTGGAACCGCGCCGGCTCCACCGGCCGGAATGGCATCGATCACTTTCCCGCCATTAGCTTCGAAGCCGGCTTTGAACGCTTCTAGGCTGTCCTTGCCGGGTGGGAAGTCGGAATAGGCCACGACCGCGGTTTTTGCATGCAGCTGCTTCGCGGCCGCGACGCCCAAGGCATAGCCGGCGTGCCACATCGTAAATGACGTGCGCACGAAGTCTGGCGTGAGATTGGTGATAAAGGCGGTGCCCGCATTCATGATCACCGCAAGTTTCTTGCCTGCCGTAACAAGCGGCGCGGAGGCGATCGCATCGGGCGAATAGACCCAGCCGGCAAGCGCGTCGACCTTGTCTTGTGTCAGCAGCTCCTGGACCGCAACCTTGGCCTCAGCGCCGCTCGGCGCTTTGGAGTCGCGCTTAATGAATGTGATGGTGTAAGGCTTTACCTGATCGGCATTCAGCTTGAGATAAAGCTCCATGCCGCGATCCATTTGCTGGGCGAATTCGGCGCCGATCCCGGTATAGGGCAGAACCACGCCAACCTTGACTTCCTGCGCCAAGGCCGCCTGCGCCAAGACCAAGCCGCCCGAGATGCTCAGTGCGGCAATCGCCATTAACCGTTTGGACATTTGCAGCTCCCCTTTGGTTTCTCTTTTCTCTCTCACTCACACACACACTCTCTCTGTTTATTTAGCGGGAGCGGCGACATTTGAATTCGCCACCCCCAGTCCCTCCAGACTTACCACAGCCATCGGCACGGGTGGAGACCTGCTTTCCTATGCTGATCGAAGACAGCTGGAATAATAGCCTTACAAGGCATGGTACTCGCAGTCTGAACTCGACGCCTAGACGACGACGACCAATTGCACGGCTCGGGCGAAACTGTTCGCGCCGATTGGACAGTGCGGTCAGCGAGTACTGTGATCCGCGCGTCGTCGTCAATGAGACGCCAGGGTGTCTGGCGTCGCCGGATCAGAAATGTTTTTTTGTTCGCGCGGGCGCCGGCAAGCCCCAAATGCATTGAAAACGATAAATTCCGATAACGCGGTCTATCGCGGCGTAAGGCTATGCGGCGATCGGCTCGAAGTCGGCTCGGCAACTTAGGTGCAATCTGGCGTGCAACTTGGCGACATTCACACCGCAATCCGCCCCGTCTTGTTGCGCGTGAGCAGTGGACACCTTCGCGAGCCTACCCGCCAAGAACGTCAATCCAGTTCGATGTTGGCGTCCTTGATCATCTTTCCCCAGTGGGCGAGCTGCGCCTTGATGAAGTCGCCCAGTTCTTCGGGCGTCGAGGAAAATCCCTCGAAGCCTATATTCTTGAACTGTGCTTGGGTCTCCGGGCTGTCGATGATCTTGCGCAAGGCGCCGTTGAGCTTGGTCACGATTTGCGGCGGCGTGCCGGCGGGTGCGACCAGGCCCGCCCAGGTGTCGAGATTGAAGCCCTTGATGCCGGCCTCGTCCATGGTCGGCAGGTCGGGGAACAGCGAGCTACGCCGGATGCGCGACACTGCCAGCGGCCGCAACGTGCCGGCGCCGACATGCGGCATAGCGGTGGTGAAGTCGGCAAGCGTCATCGAGACGCGGCCAGCGATAATGTCCTCCAGCGCCGGGGGCGTGCTCTTGTAAGGCACGTGCAGCATACTGATTCCGGTGTCATGTTTGATCGTCTCGAGCGCAACGATACCGGCGGTGTTACCGGTGGCGAAGGTCAGGCTGCCGGGATTGGCTTTGGCATAGTCGATCATCTCCTTGACCGAATGGATCGGCAGGTTGGGATTGACGACTAGCATCAGCGTGAAGCTGCCGCCCCGCGTAATCGGTACGAAATCCTTCACCGGGTCGTAGTTGACGTCCTTGTGCAAATACGGATCGGCGGACAGCGGCGAGTTGGTTGCCATCAACAGCGTATAACCATCCGCCGGCTGGTGATGGACGTAAAGTGCGGCGAGCGCGCCATCGGCGCCCGGACGATCCTCGACAATCACCGGCTGGCCAAGCGCAGGACCGAGCTTGTTGGCGATGATCCGGCAGATCGTGTCGCTGGCGCTGCCGGCGCCGAACACTGCAACGAGGGTGATCGGCCGCGTCGGGTAATCGTCAGCGCGAAGCGCCGTATTGAACAACGTCGCTAGGGCCGTCACGACGATGAAAGCAAATTTTTTCATTGTCATTCCTCCCGGATGATCGCTGCCGTCGCCGCCGCAAGCCCCGTATGTTGTCCGACAGCGCGGCTTTCCAAAGATGCAGGAATCCCGCGGTGGTAGCGCGTTGCCCAGCGTTCGATGCCCTCCACAAACGCAGAAGGTGCCAGGAACCCGATCTTGACTTTTTCCGAAGTGTATACCCGCCGAGGGCACAACCGCTGCCTTTGATTTTTGCGGAAATCGGCACGTTCCGCTGGCGGCGCAGCAATCATAACTAAGCAAACTCTCTGCCTAAGTGAAGGTGCGGCAGTGTCGCATTTTGGCACAAAGCGGACATCACAGTCGCGCTCGGCACTTTCGGGGGATGAGCGGACATTGGCAGGACCATTCCGAAATGTTTGACCCACAGCGGTCGTAGATGCGTCAATTTTGCTGCGATGCAATCCAAGCGCTCACTCAACGATGTGCTACCGTGTCCCGGCTTGAGGACGAAACCCGTGAGGCGACGGGAATTCATTACCCTCATCAGTGGAGTGGCGGTTGCGTGGCCGCTCCGTGATCGAAGCATTCGAAGCAAGCATCAAGAAATGATGGATCGCGGGCTGCCCGTTTGGATGAGGTGACGAAGAAGGAGCGATGTGGCCTATTGGCACTTAGCAGACATCTCAGCCGTGCCTCCCGGCGCGGGTCGCTGGACCGAGCCGCGCGGCGGCTATTTCATTTCGCTCGATGTGATGGAAGGCTGCGCCAAGCGGGTCGCCACGCTGGCCAAAGATTGCGGGGTGGCTGTGGTGCCGGCGGGTCGCACCTTTCCTTACGGCCGCGATCCGAACGATACCAGCCTGCGCATCGCGCCGACATTTCCGCCGATCGAGGAAGTGCGCCAAGCCGCCCAAGCACTCGCCACATGCGCGCTGCTGGCGGCGACTGAAAAACTCTTGCGCGACCGCGGCGTGAACGATTGACTACGCCCGGAATGGCACTCGACGCGACAGCGCCGATCGGTTTCACAATTCCATCTGGGAGGCGCCGATGACCCGGATCTATAACGGGCAGGTGTGGTGGGAACCCGGCGCTGAGCCAAGTTCTTGGTTCAGTCCCGGCCTGATATTCTACTGGCTGGCGACAATTGTTGCCATGCTGATGCTGATTTCCGTCTTCGGCAATTTGTTCATTAGCTGGGCGCAGGGTCGGCCTATCCTTGAGATTGACGCCTTGATCGCCGCGATCATCGTCTGGTTCATCGGCCGCGCCTGCCGCTCGTTGGGCGCTTAAACCTGATACTGCGCAAACGTCATTGTTCCAGATGACACCTTTGCAACAACCAATAACTGCGACACGGCGGTGTTGGACCGACGTCGATGAAGCGTGACGGTCGTCTGCTCGTTGTCCTCGTGTTGTAATCGCAGGCGCTTTGGACCTGGTAGATGAAATCCTTCATGTCGGGGGCAAGGCGGCTGGTCAAGAGTACGCCGACGTCAAACCCCTTTGCCGCGGCATGGTGCTCGGCCTTGTCGAGCCAGGTCTCCGCGCTTCCTCATGGCATTTGAAATTGTCTCGGACAGAGGCGTTTTTGCTGGCATCGTCTTGCCGTCGCCCACTACGACGCGCTCGTTGATCACGGGTTTGCCGTCAGGCCGACATCACGACAAAACCGGCGCGTGGGAAATGCAAACAGACCTCTCCGACCGCGGGATCGCTGCGTCGGATGACGATCTCATGGACGCCCGAGGCGACCAACTCGCCGACGACCGGGTCGCGTCCGGTATCATCCGGCGTGACGGTCACTGTCTGACC
>Ga0182041_10000275_pt1 | contig 23792 bp, 18 predicted proteins | sample flu12Cox44000178_FD_125967 | JGI IMG/M metagenome (GOLD analysis project Ga0182041, IMG submission 125967) | Lab enrichment of tropical soil microbial communities from Luquillo Experimental Forest, Puerto Rico - flux8day.12C.oxic.44.000.178 | ecosystem: Environmental > Terrestrial > Soil >...
GCCAAGGCCGGCGCCGACGCCATAAAGTAAATGGCGTCGCGCATCGCTTACAATTGGAGGTACTCCCATGCAGAAAAAGTCTGCTGGTGTGTTGATTGCCTTGCTTTTCGCCCGGCGTTGCCTTGCTCAAGAAACCCAGACGGAACGCGAAGCAGCCCGCAATGTGATCCGGCAAATCGCTGGCCTAGGCCAATCGCTCGGCGTCCCGGCGATGGTGGCGAAGCTCTCCGCGCCAGATAAAGGGCGGGACGAGGTGCTCGCGCGCGTGAAGCAGTTGATGCAGTCCGAGCTTCTGCCCATGAGCGACTGGATCACCGAACATCCCGAGATCGGATTTCAAGAGACCCAGGCGGTCGGAAAGCTCACGGCGTATCTCCAAGCGCATGATTTTGAAGTGACCATGCCCGTGGCCGGACTCTCTACCGCCTTCGTTGCTAAGTACAAGCGCGGCACGGCTGGCCCGAACCTGGGCGTCATTCTCGAATACGACGCCTTGCGGGGCACCAAGGGAGCATTTCACGGCGACCAGCACAGCGCGCAAGGTCCCGTGGGAATGGCTGCCGCCATAGCCATCGCGGAGTTTCTCACGCGCACGCACACTCCCGGAACGGTCACCGTGTACGGCTGTCCCGGCGAAGAGATGATGCCGCCCGAAACCAAAACCGTCATGATGGCGGCGGGCGTGTTTAAGGGCGCGGATATGATTGTACGCAGCCATTCGTCAGCCGGAACGTCCAGGTCCGCCGCGGGCTTCGGCACGTGCTGCATGAATATTGACGGCGTGAAGTACACCTTCTATGGAGCGCCGGCACACCAACTAACGGCATGGAACGGCCGAAACGCCTTGGAGGCGGTGATCAAGCTGTTCAACAATATTGACAGCGTGCGCAGCAACATTCGCCCGGAAGCGCGGATCCAAGGTGTGATCACGGAGGGTGGCGCGGCGCCGAATGTCGTGCCGGACCAGACTTCGGCAGATTTTTATATTCGCTATCCCGACGGAGTGTACCTCGAACAAGTCACCGAGTGGGTGGACGACGCGGCGCGCGCGGCAGCTTTGGCCACCGGCACAAAAGTGAAAATCGATCATTACGGGAAAGATCGCGATGGCATTTCCCTTGCGAGCCTCGAGGAACTGTCCCTGGCCTATATGAAGCAATTGGGCGCGGCCGGCGTGGAGCCAGAGCCGGGCAAGCCCGAAGGCTTCGAGGAGACGGGCAGCGTATCGAGCCAGATCCCCGGCATCGGCGTGTCGGCGAAGTCCTCGAACTTCTCGAATCACACCTACGGCATGGAGGCGGACGCGCTCAAGGACGTCGGCCACGAAGGCTTTCTGATCGATGCGGAGACGATGGCGGCGATTCTCTATGACTATGCCACGCATCCCGAACTGCGTGAAGCGGTGAAGACCGAGTTCACCCGCATCCAAGCGCTTTTTGGCGAATATCAAACGGCCTTAGCGAAGGCTTACCCGAAGCCCGAGATCGCCGAACCGAAGTAGCGGCGAAGATACTCTCCAAGCAAGCGTGGGGCGCGGTCGCAATTTCAAGAATCAGCACCGAGAAAGGTTGTCACGGTGAGAAGTGGCGGAAACGACGGTTTATCTTTCGCTCGGATCGAACATCGGAGATCGCGAGAAAAATCTGCGCATGGCGATTGCGGCGCTGGCCGAAGCAAACGTGCGGGTGACGCGGGTCTCGTCGTTCTATGAGACCGAACCAGTAGATTTGCGCGAGCAGCCGTGGTTTCTGAATTGCGTGGTGCAAGGCGACACCGAAGCTCGGGCAGTGGATTTGCTGCGCGCGCTGCGGGGAATCGAGTCGCATATGGGAAGCAAGAAGCTCGTTTCGAAAGGTCCGCGCCTGATCGACTTGGATCTTTTGCTTTACGGCGATGACACGGTCGACACGCGGGAATTGCAGGTGCCGCATCCGCGCATGCTTCAGCGCAAATTCGTCCTCGTCCCGCTGGCGGAGATCGCGCCGAACCTAAAGCATCCCTCCTGGGCAGAAACGGCCGCAGAACTACTGGCCGGAGCCAGTGACTCGAGCGTCGTACGGAAATTTGCTGCGTCTTCGTAGGGGCGCCAACGATCGTGCCCCCGGTTTGTGAGTGATGCGCTCAGCTTAAGTTAAGTCGTACGGTGAAGCAGGAGGCGATGGAGCTTCATCGGCTTTGGCTGCAACGCTTCGAGCTCGATTTCGGCAAGATGGCCCTCGATGATTTCGCTCCAGCGGTATACGCCGGGCTCGGTCTCGGTGGTTTCCCGGCCGTTCAAGCGGCGCAGAAATTCACCGGCATTTTCCCGCGAAGCCACCGCACGCACCGTGGGGCGAGCAAGCGCTTCGACTGCGTAGCTGCGCAAAAGTTTGTGCCAGTAACGATCGAACAGGTCGCCGGAGGCAAAGATGTCGCTCCAAGCGGCTTCGCCGCCGTAAGCGACAACCACGCCGACGACGCGCTCACCCTTGAGGCCGGAAGTCGCGCTGGCGAAGCGCCGCTGGACTTCGGCAACGAAATCATCGATGGAGACGCCGACCGCGGCCGACTGATAGATCTTCTCGTAGGCCTCGGTGCGCGCATTGCCGGCGATAGCGGATTGCAAACGCCCCTCGGAGATCATTGGCGCGGGAGCGGCTGAGTCTGCCTGCACGGTGGTGCCGCTTCGGACGGCGTTCCAGACTTCGGTTTGCTGCTGGTCCACGGCGGCCCTCTCGCGCACGCTCGGATGAACTATCGTTGGTGCCGCGGCAAATTTTGAACTGCCCGTCCAGCGTCCATGCTCGACGCAGAAGACATCCAACGGAAGCGGGGGCGCGCCGACCGGTACGATGCGGTCTTTGCCAATGACGCGGTCCTGCTTGCCACCGCTCACCAGTTCGCCGGCAAGCAGCAGAAGGGGGCGCTTGCTGCGGTTGACCAAGACAAGCTGGTTCACCGAAGCGCCGGTAGTTTGGAGGATCGAAACGGGCCGGCCATCACGCCCGCGGACCATTTCTTCGGAGCCACGCTCACGGATCAGGACTTCCCCGGTGCCCAAACCCTCTTCCAAAGTCAAAAATGCACTGGTGTCCTGTCCGTAAGCAGCAACGACCGGGAACACCGAAATGTTTTCGTAAAGGACGGGATCGAGGATCCGCCAGTCCCCTTCCGGTTTTGGCTGGGGCGAGGGCGGTGGGGCCAGACCGGCAAGAGGTTCGAGATTCGCATCGCATTCTGGCCGATGTGCAACGAAAGCCAGACTAAGGAATCCCAGCAATCCGCCAAAGATGGCGGCAAAAATCGAGCGCTCCATAAATCACTCCTATGCCTGAACTTGGACCACGTCGTGGTGAGCCGCCGCGAGGCGGCTCAGGGTTAGAACGGCGAGCGCGGAGATTCTTGCAAAGACCCACTGGCGAAGCAGATGTATGAATTCTCCAAACGGAAGCTCGGGCGACTTGGGGTTGGATGCCAGGCTCGGGCTGGCCCCTTCTAGGGCACCTCCGCTCGAAGCCCTGGGTAGTGTTGCGATTCGAATTCTGGCGTTGTCGAGGAAATGCCGACTAACTGTAGGGATCGCCGAGATTAATGCGCGTCTTCCGCTTGTCCTTGGCGGCTTGCGCTTCCTCCCGCTCGTATTCGGCAATTTCCTCCTCGGTGTAAGAAAACACATCGCGCGCAGCGAACATGGAATTCAACCGGGAGGCTTGCTTCTTTTTCTTGCGAAGGGCGCCAAATTCGCGGCGAACCAAGCGGATGGGGGCCTCAATGACCTTGATTTCGACCAGCAGATCGCTGACTTTCTCGAGGAAGTCGTGAAGGTGGTAAGGCCGAACCACATACGGCAGGCGTGCCGCCTCGATTTGTTGGGTGAACCGCCGCTCCCCCGTTTCGGGAATGACAAAAAGCGCCCGAATGCGACCGCCGGACTCCTGAGGGACCGTCGCGATCTCACGCAGCGTGAAAAACGCGGGACTCTCGAGATCCATGGCAGCAGCGTTGGCCACAACCAAGGACCAATCAGCGCTTTTTAGTTCGGAAAGCAGCATTTTCGCGTCGGGAACGACGCGCACGCGCCAAGCTTCGGAGTCTAAAACCTGCTTTACCGCGCTGGCCCCGCGGGGATCGTTGTCAAGCACAAGAATGCCCACCTGCCGGGGAGCGACCGTAGAACCGGTACTCATAAGCTTCAGTATAGGGGAGAAGCCGCAGCCCAGGCCGCGCCGTCAAGTCGTTGAAACCTATAACATACTGACCGCCGGGACAGGGGCTCGTCGGAGAGCTTGTTTCGTTTAGATCGTCTATAGTCCAACTACCAGGGACGTCCCTGCAAGGTACCTTTGCAAGCCGATGCCATCCCAGAAAATGCGGTAGGTGGCCCTGCGTTTTGCGGAATCCGTGCCCGTGAAAAAGATTTGGAACCCATCGCGTGACCATTCCGCCTCGCTTGCCGACAAATTGGATACGGGGACAAGCGTTCGGCGCTTCGCGCGAAATTCATAGAGGAAGAGCGCGCCTGGCTGACCGCTCTCTACGGCCGGAATCCCGGCCGCCGGGCGAGCAAATAGGGCAGAAACGAGCACGAGGTCGGGATTGCTGGGGTGCAGCCGAACGGTAAGCTTGGCGCCAGGAACAAAATCGGGTCCGCATAAATCTCTGACCGGAAGAGCTTGCGCAGGCTTACCGTCTTCCCCAATCCAGGCTAAGTCGGCTTGATTGGCCGTGACCGTAACAAGGGTGTGCGGGTCACTCCAGCCCTGAATGCTTTCGAAAGCATCCGCGCTGAGAACCGCGGCCTTGGCGGGGTCGTTTGACGGGAAAGTCCAGAGCTGCCATTTCCCGCCTTGGTGATTGAGATAGGCCACCCGGGAATCCTCAGGAGACCAGACCGGATTGCGAACCTCGCCGCGAAGCAATTCTTTCACGCTGTTCGAATCGTAAGTGTATTCGTTGATAGTGCGGACGGCACCCGCTTCGCGAGTGAAGAGCAGCTTCTTGCCGTCATGGGAAAGCCGCAAATCAGAGTCGGTTCCTCCAGGAATGTCGCGGACAATCGAGCCGCGCTTGAAAGCCAGTTGCTGGCTGGCGTTGAAGTAGGAAACGACGACGGGAGATTGGAACTTGGTGACGCTCGAGACGGGGACGGGCGGCTTCTTCTTGGTTTCGTCGGCATTCTGATCGGGCTGGTTGTAACTCTTGGGGAAGAGCTCGGCGGCGATGCGCGCGCAGCCCTTCAGGGACCCGAGCTGGGCGTGATCGATCGAAACCTTGAAAGAGTATTTTCCGCCGAGCGGAGGTGTAGCCGTCAGCGTGTCGTTGGCGGCGTCCGTGCAGGCTTCACGGGAAAGATGGACAGCCACGGGGGCGCCGGTTGCAGAATCCTTGGCATGGTAGGTCCAGGACTCCGGAGCGGCGTCCCGAGTGACCTCGCCCGGTTCCAGAGGAATAGGAGGGTAACCGTCGCGGTCGAGGCGCTCCGCGCCCTTCGACCCGATCCGGACACTCCAATTGGGCTGGTTGCCAAAGCCAAGCAGCAAGATGGGGAAGTGCGTGGAGTGGGCTGCTGGCGGGCCCGTGGGGACGCCTTTTGGCTGCGTCTGCTGGGGAGGGGCTCCCGTTGGTTTCGCCTGCCGCCCCCAGGAGTACGGCAAGAAACAAGCGCCACACAGCGCCAGGGAACACAGAAGGGTTTGAACCCGCCGGGTAATGCGCAAGATTTCCTCCGGAAGGTAAGAGGATACCGCCCTGAGTCGAAGGAGGCAATTCTTCTGACCAAGAACCTTACAGTATTTCCACAGGGCCCCTCGGCCAGGGAGCCCAGGGGGCGGCGTCCAGTTGCGAAGAAAAAGCGAAACTAATGGTTGACAAAGCGAACAAAAGGCGAAATAATCTAGACCTGCCTCGAGGCGGGCCATGTCTCCAGTTCACTCCATAGCGGCGCCGGATCTTCCAGGCCGGCACCACCCCGTTTCACCAACTCCAGAAACACTCTTTCCCGAGTGTCCCGACGACCTGAGCCCACAGCAAGAGACCGGCAACCTTGTTCCGGTTGCCGGCCAAAGCGGCAGCAATGCGGACCGCGCGACGCCGGATTGCCCCCCGGCGCCGGTGGCTACCGGGCAGACGCGAAACCACTCGCCTAGCCCGGTCCGGCATTCTGCCCTGGACCCCAGCAACCGCGCCCACGCGCGGCTGGTCGGCATTGCCCGCCTTGCCGCAGCTTCGCCTCCCGCGCCAACAACCAGGCAATCCGGGGAGCGGCCGGAATACTTCGTTTTGCCGGTGAAATCGATTTTGAACCGGTGCGATTCCGAGCGCGTACCGTTTGAATGGACCGTCAATCCCTACCGCGGGTGCGAGTTTGCTTGCAAGTATTGCTACGCGCGGTACACGCACGAATACATGGAGCTGGACGGAGAAGAGTTCGAGAAAAAGATTTACGTGAAAAAGGATGCAGGCCCGCTGTTGGCCTGGGACCTGGCGCACAAGTATTCGTTTCAGTCGGAGGCTTCCAGGGGTGCACAAGCGGAGCACATCGCTATCGGGACCGCCACGGACCCGTACCAGCCGGCGGAACGCGAATACGGCGTGACGCGCGCGTGCCTGGAAGAATTGGCGAAGAAGGAAGGGCTGAGCGTTTCGATTATCACCAAGTCGGATCAGATCGTGCGCGATATGGACGTGCTCAGGCGCATTGCGGAGCGGTCGGATTTGGCGATCGACATCACCATCACGACGCTACGCACACGGCTGGCGCGAATGCTCGAGCCGCGCGCGCCTCGGCCGGATTTGCGGCTGACGGCGGTGAAACAACTGAGCGAAGCCGGGCTCGCGGTGGGAGTCTCCGCGTCGCCACTGATACCAGGGATTACCGATCGCGAGGGGGATTTGGAGGCGGTGGCGGCAGCGGGGAAACAGGCTGGCGCGCAATGGTTTTTCTCCGGTGTGCTGTTTCTGATGCCGTCGTCGGCAAAACAGTTTTTCCCGTTCCTGCGGGGGAAATTTCCAAGGCTGGTAGAGCAGTATGAGAAGTGGTTCGCTAAGAGCGGGTACGCTCCCGAATCGTACCGGCGCAAAATTGCGGAACGGGTGGCGCGCATTCGGCAAATGTATGGCTTACAGGCGCGGCCTTGGGCCGAGAAGAAACACACCACGCCATGCAGGCAAATGTCGCTCGAGTGGAATGCAGAGCAGACCGGAAGAACACCCTCGTTGACCGATGAATGGAGAGGCTAAGGGCGCGCCTCTGTGGATTGTCGCGTTCATTTCGGGGATCAAAGTAAAAACCAATAGCCAAAAGAAGACACGCAATTGGCGCCCAAGCGATGACAAGTCTTCTTCAGCATAACTACCCGGAAGTCTCGGGATTTCTAGCCTACTGGCCGGAAGTCTGTCTTACGGGATGATGATGCGGGATGGTTCGCGCTGAAGTTCGCGGGCTTGCGGGAACTGACCGCGCAGGAATTCGATGAATAAGCGCGAGCGTGGACGGCCATTGCTGCGCAGCAAACCCATTCGGTAGAGAGATACCAGCGCATGGAAGACTTCGATGTCTTTGAAGGCAGCCGAGGCGGCCCGCTCCGCCCGCTGTTTCTTGATCCCGTCGAGAAAAGCGCTAAGCGCGGCATAAAGCTCTCGCTGCAGAGGAGCTTGCGGGGGCAGTTCGTAGATGATGCCGGAACTCAGCGTTTTGTAGGTTTGCGCGAGAGCCTCAATTGCAGAGAGAATGTCGCTATCCACGGCAGCGGGCCGCTCGGCGCAGAATTTTGCGATGGAAAATGCCAGCGCGGCCACGAGTCGTTCGTGGGCCTGAGAGATGTGCTTCGGGATGGTTTCATCAAGGAGGGCGGTATCGGCAGGCAGGTTGCGCGGATGCTCGCTCTCGTACCGGTGGGCGGCAATAAGATAAGCGCAGTCGGCCGGGCAGTCGATCCTAACCTCGCGTTCGGTGCCGCAGCAGACCGCGCAAATCTTCTCCCCCTTGGCGGGACAGAATCGCGAAGCTTTGCGCTTTCCACAGATTGGGCAGGACCGCGACACGAGCGCTCCTCAACGGGCCAAGACAGTTCCGCAGAATACGCTGACGAAGTGCAAAACACAAAAAGCCCGCGAAACGCCCACTTTGCCCGAAAATGTTCTTGGGGAATGTTGACATGCTTGCGCGTCCCATACCGCATCATGCAGACTGAAAACACGCACGGGAAATCCCTTAAACAGGCCTCGCTATCTCGCACTCTTTCTCGGAATGCGCCATCCGCACTTGCCCAGACTTGCAAATAACTGGGGAGCTTAAGTCGCGGGCTCTTGGCTCAGGCCATGATGACTTTGTTGTGGAAGCGGCGTGCCGCGAGGATCAAAAGCAGCGTGCCTAGAACGAACAGCGCGAGGCCATCAACCCACAGATGAACCAGGCCGGCGCCGCGGAGAATGATCCCGCGCGCGATATTGATGAAGTACGTCGCTGGGATGAAATAGCTGATGGGATACAAGACGGCCGGTATGGTCTCGCGAGGAAAGATGTAGCCGGAAAAGAAAACGCTGGGAAGAATGGTGAGGAAAGCAAGCTGCATGGCCTCGGCCTGAGTATTGGCCTTGCTGGAGATGAGGATGCCGAGAGAAAGGGACACAAACAGATACGGCAGCGAGAGAAAGGCCAGCAGAAGGACGTTGCCATGAATGGGCACCCGGAAAACGAAACGCATGAAGACCAGAATCATCGATAGCTCAAAGAAACCGATACCGAGATAGGGAAGCAGCTTGCCGAGCAGCAAACCCATCGGCCGCACGGGAGTGACGAAAAGCTGTTCCAGGGTGCCGCGCTCCTTTTCGCGAACAATGGAGAAAGAGGTTAGAAAAGTGGTCACGTTCAGCAGCAGGATGGCCGTGAGTCCCGGCAGAAAAAAATTCGGGGAACGGGAATCGGGGTTGAACATGAGTTTGGGGCGCATGTCCACGGCAAAACTGGCGCCGCTCGGAAGAACGCGCCGGAGCGATTCGTCCAGGCCGATGGCGGTGGTGACGTTGATGGCCGGACCGGCGACGGAAGAATCCGAGCCGTCGATGAGCACCAGGACCTGGGCGCTCATTTGGTGCAGAAGGCGGTCGGAATAGTCGACCGGGATCTTGATGCCCACGCGAGCGCGGCCGGAAATAATCATGTCGTTCAGGTCCTGGTCGTTCTGGACGTGGCGGATCACATGAAAGGTGTCCGAATTCTTCAGGCGGTCGAGAAGTTCGCGGCTTTCGCGGCGTCCGTCGGCGTTGAACACCACGGTATTGATCTGCCGGATGTTGGTGTCGATTCCGTACCCGAGCAGAGTCATCTGCAGGATGGGAATAATCAGGGAAAAGAAGAGCGTGGCGAAGTCCCGTCGCACGTGGAGGACTTCCTTGTAAAACACCGCGCCGCAACCGCGAAATACGTTAGCCACTGGCGGCCTCCAAAAGGGATTCGTGCTTGTAGGTGAGTTCGACGAAAACGTCCTCAAGACTGGGTGTAAGGGGGCGAATCTCGTTCACGGCAATGCCGTTTTCCGCGAGCTGGGCGCGAACACCGTCCAGGCTGAGATGCTCATCGACGAGCGCGTGGATGGACTGCCCAAAGATGGTGGCGCTCCGTATCCCGGGAATCCGGCGAGCCAGCCGCAGTGCGCGCGTGACTTCCGGGGCGGTGAACTCGACGCGCCGCGTGCCGTGGGGCTGCACCTCGGGAAGCTGGCGAAGCGAATCGGGAGTGCCGTCGGCGATGAGCTTGCCATAATAGATATAAGCGACATGGCTGCAGCGCTCGGCTTCATCCATGTAGTGCGTGGTAACAAAAAAAGTGATGCCGTGCCCGGAAAGCTCGAACAACAGGTCCCAGAGCTGGCGCCGCGCGACCGGATCGATGCCCGCGGTCGGCTCGTCGAGAAAAAGCAGCTGGGGTTCGTGCAGCATGGCGCAGCCGAGCGCCAGGCGCTGCTTCCATCCGCCGGAAAGCTGGGAGGCAAGCCGGTTCAGATAAGGGGTCAGGCCGTTGAGCTCGATGATTTCGTCCATGCGGCGCTTGAGACGCGCCGGTTCAAGGCTGTAAATACGGCCATAGAACTTCAGGTTCTCCTCGACGGTGAGATCGTAGTACAGGCTGAAATTCTGCGACATGTAACCGATGCGCTCGCGCACCGCTTCGGAATCGGTTCGCACGTCGAGGCCTTCCACCTGGGCGGAACCGCCGCTCAGAGGCAAGAGGCCGGTAAGCATCTTGATGACGGTGGTTTTTCCGCTGCCATTGGGTCCGAGAAAGCCGAAGATTTCGCCTTTCTCGACGCAAAAGCTAACGTCGTTAACGGCGGTGAAACTGCCGAACCTCCGCACAAGATGCTCGGCGGAGATGGCCGGTCGGACGGGCGCTTGGGGTTCGCTGGCCATCGTCTCAGCCCGCCGATTTAAGTTTTACGTCCGCGGCCATCCCGGGGAGCACGCGGCCCGCCGGGTCGGCGATGCGGATTTTAACCCCGAAGACTTGATGGACGCGTTCCTCGCGGGTTTGTACGTTGCGGGGAAGGAATTCGGCCTGCTGATTGATTTGCTCCACTTCCCCCTCAAAAACGGTGTTGGGAAAGGAATCGACGCGGACTTCCGCCGTTTGCCCGAGCCTGACGCGTCCGAACTCCGTCTCGGGAATGTAGATACGCACGTAGATCTGGTCCTTCTCGAGAAGCGTGGCGACCGGGGTATTCGGGGGGATGATATCTCCCGGCCGGACATCGAGGACTTCCACGATGGCCGCGGCGGGCGAGACGACCTGGCGCTCGCGGAAGCGTGCGAGGTCGTAAGCGTAGGCGGCTTTGGCCTGGTCGATGTCTTCGTGGCGATTGCCGCGTTCCATTTTCTCGAGGTTCGCTCGCGCCTGGAGATAGCGCGCCTGGGCAGAGGCAATCTCCTCCGGACGGTACCCGCGCTGCATTTCATCGTACTTGTGCTGGGCCATTTCCCTTTGAGCCAGGGCCATTTTCCAATTTGCTTCTGCGGTGTCCCGTTGTTGCCGGGAGACCAAATCCTTTTTGGCGAGAGCGTTGTAACGGTCAAAGTCGAGCCGCGTGCGCATTTCGTCGGCCTTGGCGCGCTCCAAATCGTCCTGCGCGGCATCAATGTCCTCTTTGCGGTAACCGTTCCTCCTCAGCTCATAATCCGCCTTGGCCTGTTCCGCGGCGGCGTGTGCCTCGGCAATTTCCTCCGGACGGAAGCCATGTTCCGCTTTTTGCGCGTTGGCGCGGGATTGCTCGAGGGCAGCCTGCAGTTCTTTGTCATCGAAGGTGAGAAGAATTTGTCCCGCCTGTACCGCATCTCCCTCGCGAACGAGCACTTTGTCGATTCGTCCGCCTACGATCGAGCCCACGCGCACGTCCCGCGCCTCCACCGTGCCCGAGCCATACAGCGCCGGATCACGATGAAGCCAACCCGCGTAGACCGCGGTGGCTGCCAGAACCGCCGCGACTGCCAGAATGATCAGCAGGCTTTTCCGGTTCATGGGGCTAGTCTCCTCGAACAGACAACGATTCGGCAGCTGCGGCGGTGACGCCCGAACGCGGCGCCAGGCCTGTCCACAACAGGTTGAACGCGGATTCAATACGGGTGTGCAGGGTCGCGTCCCCGTAGAGCGACCAAATCAGAAGCGTGCCGAAGATGGTTTGCCGGAAGACGTAGGCAATCTCCTCGGCGGGAAGGTCATTCCGAATCTCCCCTTGTTCTTGCCCGAGCCGGATTATCTCGGTGTGCAACCCCTGCACGCGCTTCTGTAAATCAAGCATGGCCTCACGCACGGGAGTGCTCGAGAGATAAGCCTGAAGAAGCGCACGAATGATTTCCGGGTTGCGCGTTGGTTCCTGGGTCATGCGGACACCCAGGGCGCGCAAGAACTGCGGCATGGGTTCGTTGCTGCGGCGCGCCTCGTCAACAGCGGCTTCGAGCTTCCCGAGCTGCATTTCGCCAAAAGCCAGGAGGATATGGTCTTTGCTAGGGAAGTAGTTGAAAAAAGTGCCCTTACCGACATCGGCAGCTTCCGTAATGTCCTCAACCGTGCTCTCCGCGAAGCCTTTCTCGGCGAACACGGCAAGCGCAGATCGGAAGAGGCGCTCGCGGATCTCCGCACTGCGGCGCTGGCGGCGGTCCGAGGGGGCCGCGATGCGCCCGTCGGAAGGATGGCTGGGCTTGGAAGTGGGCGGCATGCGTAAATGACCAGCACTCACAAATGACTGTAGGTCATGTTCAAGCGAAAGTCAAGGGCAAAGGACAGGCAAAGACCAAGGACAGGCAAAGACCAAGGACAGGCAAAGACCAAGGACAGGCAAAGACCAAGGACAGGAGAGAAACGGGCCTCCCGGCAGGGCTTTTTCGCGGGCAAAGGCTCGAGTACCCCAGCCCGCAGACAGGATACCCAAGCAGAGGCGCGGTCCGCAGCGGGCGGACTACTCTTTCAGAGAGCCGGGATCGGAGAGGTTTTTCGGTGACTTCTTGTTGAGAACCGCCACCAACTCCTGCCCCGCGGGTGGAACGGCCACAGCGCCTTTGCGGATGATATCTTCTGCTGAAAGTTTCTTGCCATAGACGCTTTCGTTCGCACCATTGTCCGGGCGGAGCGTCGAGCCTTCGAGCGAGACGCCGGCAAACAGGCCGCGCGAGCGGGAATAGGTAAGCATCTCGGCGCGCAGGGTGACGTCGCTGGCTGCCGCAGCGTCGCGCCCCTTGGGGCCGGCGGCGGCCGCCGCATCCGCGCCCAATTTCACCTTGCTTTTTAGTATGGCTTTGGCGCCGCGTGGATTCATCACCAGAATGACGAAGTCGGTTGCCTGTCCGCCAAGCTGAAGGCCGAAACCGCCGCCTTCCAGGCGCATCATTGCCGGCGCGCTCCAGGGACCGGTGAAGTGTTCGCCGGTACGGCACGTCATCGCGCCCCTTCCATAGCTTCCACTGAACCCCACCGCAACCTTCAGCACCGAGGGAATCACGATCACGCACTCGGCCTTGTTCATCAAGTCGGATGGAATGTCCTCGGGGATGTCTATGATTTCTTTCAGGACCGTTCCGCAATTATCCAGGCGGTCGGTTTCTTTTTTTCCAGCGATGAGGGGTAAAGCGACCAGGGAGCAGGCCATTAGAACAGCGAGTATTCGCTTCAACACGATTCACCTCGTCGTAGTTTTCTGGGCACGAGCATCATAGAGCGCAAGCAACGCTTCGCGCAACCTTGTAAAGTGGCGGGGTCGAGAGAGGGCCTGGCTACTCGTTGTGACGCGGCCCGCGCGGAATGGGTTGCCTTCGACTATAATCCGCAGGGCGGAATATGGCCGGGACCAAAATGAACAAGAAAAAAATGATCGAGCGGTGCGCGGCAGCGGTTTTAACGACCGCGCTAGGTGCGTGCTTGAGCATGGCCCAGAAAAAGGCGGCGCGCAAAGCGGCAAATGGCCGGGCATGCTGCGGTCTGCAAGGACAGAGTGCGCCAACGAAAAAGCAAGCCGCGGATTTTGCGTCGCGGGCGGAGGCCCTGCTCGGAAGCGGTCCCACCGGGAAGGGCGAGTGGGGATTGCTGATCGTCGACGCGAAGACCGGCGAGACGCTTTATCAGCAAAACGCAGACCGGTACTTCTTGCCGGCTTCGAACATGAAGCTTTTCACCACGGCGCTGGCACTGGCGAAGCTAGGGCCCGACTACCGCTTTCATACCACGGTCGAAACGCGCGGAAGCATTGCGAACGGAGTTTTGACGGGGAATCTCGCGCTCGTGGGGCGCGGCGATCCAAACCTTTCGAATCGCAAATTTCCCTACGTGCGGAAAGAAGAGTTTGACGGGCCGCCGGAAAAAGTGCTGGCCGAGTTGGCGGATGGCGTGGCCATGAAAGGCGTGAAGGAGATCTCCGGGGACGTGATTGGCGATGACAGTTATTTCCCGCGGGAGCGCTATCCGAGCGGGTGGGAAATCGACGACATGGTTTGGGAGTACGGCGCGGCGATTTCCTCGATCGTCGTGGACGACAACACCGTGACGATAACGCTCACCCCGGGCGGGCAGCCAGGCAGCCCGGTCGAGACAAGCGAAAGCCCCGCGACACCCGACTTCCATGTTGAAAATGACGTCACCACCTCGGCGCCGGATGTGAAATCCGATTTGACGTTGACGCGCGATCCGGGTGCCCGCCTCGTCGTGGTCAAAGGCACCATGCCCGCCCAGGGTGCGCCAAGGAAGCTGGTCCTTGCCGTGGAAGAACCCGCCGAGCACGCCGCAGACGTGCTGAAGCACTTGCTTGAAGAGCGCGGCATCCGCGTCGACGGCGTCGCCCGGGCCCGACACGAAGCGTCAAAGACCGAAGCAGATCCCACGGTTTTGGCGGAACATGTTTCCGTGTCTTTGGGCGACGAGGTCAAACTGGTCAACAAGATCAGCCAAAACCTGCACGCGGAAATGTTGCTCCGGAGCGTGGCGCGCCAGAGCGGGGTCTGGGCTACCCCGGACGATTTGATGAAAGTGCCGCAGGATTTTTATGCTTCGGCCGGTGTCGACCCGGATGACGTGATTCAATCGGACGCTTCGGGATTGTCGCGGCACGATCTGATAACGCCGCGGGCCATCGTCGCTCTGCTGACGTTTGCCCAAGGCCAGCCCTGGTTCGCGACCTATTACGATTCGCTTCCCGTCGCGGGTGTGGACGGCACGCTCGAAGACCGCATGAAAAACACTCCGGCGGCCGGGCACATTCACGCGAAAACGGGTTCGGTCGAGCACGTGCGCACGCTTTCCGGTTTCGCCGAGACTCTGAGCGGGCGGCGGCTCATTTTTTCTTTCCTGAGCAACAATCAGGGAGGGAGAAATCACGAGGCCGCGGATGCACTGGCCGGTTTGTGCGTGGCCATGCTCGAGGAGTTCGATGTTGCGCCGCCTAAGCCTGTCCGCGAACACAAGCGCGCGCATTGAGACCAAAACGAAAATGCCGCAGGAAACCATAGTCACGGTCTTTGGAAGCTCGCGGCCGGGTGAAGGCAGTCCCGACTATGAAGAAGCGCGCGTGCTCGGGCGGGCTTTGGCGAAGCACGGTTTTGCCGTCTGCAGCGGGGGCTACGGCGGGGTGATGGAAGCGGTATCCCGCGGCGCAAAAGAAGCGGGAGGAAAAACGTTTGGCGTCACCGCAGAATTTTTCAAATCGGCCAAGTTGAATCGGTGGATTGACGTCCAAGTCCGCAAAGAAACCTGGGACGAGAGACTGTTTGAATTGATCCGCATCGCCGACGGGTATGTGGCTTGCAAAGGGGGCACGGGAACCCTCGTCGAGCTGGCGGTTGTTTGGGAAATGTTGAACAAGTCGGTGATGTCCAGGAAACCATTTGCCGTGCTCGGAGGTTTCTGGGCTCCGATTCTCGATCGCGTGAGAGAAGTGGAACTGGGCCAACACGCACCTTGGGGAGAAGCCAACGGGCGGCTCGTCTACGTTGCGGACTCTCCGGGAGAAGCCGCCGAGCATCTCCGCGATAAGCTCAAATAGAAGAAATGGCACGCGCCGCGCAAGAAGTGCTCGAGTTTGACAAGCTGCGGGAATTGCTCCGGCTGCGCACGACCTGTGCGCCCGGACGGCGAGCCGTGGATGTGCTTGAGCCCGGAACGGATCGCCTTCGGCTGGAATCCGCGTTTGCGCTGATTCGCGAAGCGCGCGAATGGCTGCGCGGCGGGCACGAACTGGGCTTCGGAGCGTTGGCCGACCCGCAAGGTTGGCTCGACCGTATCGCAGGTCCGGGCGCGGTGTTGGAGCCGGGGGAATTGCTCGACGCGGCGTCTCTGCTGGAAACGGCGAGCTGGCTGCGGCAGCAATTTCGAGAGGAAGCGTCGAACTTCCCGTTGCTTGCCCGGGGCGCCGCTTCGATTGGTGATTTCCGCGATGTACAGGCGGCCATTCGCCGGTGTCTGTTGCCGAACGGCGAGGTTTCAGATGAAGCTTCGGCGGCGCTCCGCCGAATTCGCTCGAGCATCGCCGAGACGCGGGAAGCTATCCAGAAAACACTGAAACAAATCCTGCGGGCGCGGCATGCGGAAGCTGGGGAAGACTACGTCACCTTGCGCAATGAACGATTCGTGATTCCCGTGCGCGCGGAAAATCGGCGCAGCGTGCACGGCGTGGTGCACGGAGCGAGTGCGACCGGCCAAACGGTTTTCATGGAGCCTTTCGAGACGGTCGAAGCGAACAACCAACTCGTCCAATTGGCGGAAGACGAAGCCGCGGAGACGGCGCGCATTCTGCGCGAGCTCACCGAGAGGCTGCAGGCGCTTCGCGGGCCCCTCGAGAGTGCCGCGGCGATGATTGCCGAATTGGACAGCGTTTTCTCGCGCGCGCGCTTTGCCCGCGATTTTGACGCGGCGGTTCCGGAATTCTCGAACCCCGATCGATTGCATCTCGAGGATGCGCGACACCCGGTGCTCGAAGACAAGCTCAAGAGAGAAAGTCGCGTGATTGTTCCGATGTCGCTCTCGCTCAGCGGCGAAGAGCGCGTGCTGGTGATCAGCGGGCCGAACACCGGTGGCAAAACGGTTGCGCTGAAAACCGTCGGCACGGCGGCGCTGGCGGCACAAGCGGGGATTCCGGTTGCGGCCCAACGCGCCGTCCTGCCGATTTTCGACCGCGTGCTCGTGGATATCGGCGACGAACAATCGATTGCCGCGGACCTTTCTACGTTTTCCGCGCACATGCTGAACTTGAAGACCATGCTCGATCGGGCGACCCCGCAATCGCTCGTGCTGGTGGACGAAATGGGAACGGGAACCGCCCCCGAGGAAGGCGCGGCGCTGGCCGTCGCGCTGCTGGACGAATTTCGCGCCAAGAACTGCTTTGTGCTGGCCACCACGCACCACGACCGATTGAAAACGTATGCCGCGACCGCGCCTGGCGTGGTTAACGCCGCCGTGGAATTCGACGACCTGAACCTGCGGCCCACGTACCGTCTGACAGTGGGCGTGCCGGGCGGCTCGAGCGGAATTGCCATCGCCGAGCGCCTGGGAATTGCCAAAGATATTATCGAACGCGCGCGCGCATTGCTGACGCCGGAGTCGCGTGAAGCCGCGGACCTCATCGCCTATTTGCATCGCACCCGGGACGAACTGGACCGCATCGAGCGGCAAATGACCGCCGAGCGCCATGCGCTCGAAAAAGAGCGCAAGGAATTGCGCACGGAGTGGATCGAGCGCCAGCAGCGGCGTATCCGGGAACTGGAAGAGCAATTTGGCGAAATGCAGAGGCGCTTCGATGAGAGCGTCGCACGCGTGGTCGAAGGGGTGAAAGAACGCGAACTTCGGGCGCAACTTGAAAAAAGCACGCGGCGAAAGATGCAGGACGTTCGCGGCGCGGCGCGCGAAGAGCTCAACGCGGCGGTGGTCGAGACAATCTCGGAATCGCAGGCGGACCTTGGCACGCATTCCGCCTCCTTGGAAACGGTAAACGCGGACCGCTTGCAGGCCGGCGCGAAGATTCGCGTGCGGGGATTCAACAAGGCGGTGGTTTTTCGACGGCTGGACGGCTCTTCCGCGGAAATCGAAGTCGGGCCGCTGCGCATGAAAGTGGCGGTGGATGAAATTACCGGCATCGAGAGTTCGGACGCCAAAGTCGTTCCGAAAACGGCCGCGGGAGCCGTGCCGCGCATTTCCGGCGTCACGGTGCATTCGCGTTCCCGCGAATCTCTCGCTGCAGACGAAATCAATGTGATCGGAATGACCGTGGAGGAGGCAACCGACCGCCTCGACAAGTTTTTGGATGACGCGGCTTTGGGTCACAAGCCGCGCGTGCGCATCATTCACGGCCACGGCACCGGAGCGCTTCGCAGAGGGATCGGCGCGTTTTTGGATACGCATCCCCTCGTCGAGAAACATAGCTTCGAATCGGAAGAGCGCGGAGGGAAAGCTATTACGATCGTCGAGCTGCAGAAGTAAAAAATCGTGAATGGCAAATAAAAAATCGGAAAACGGTGGGCTTGCTTTTGCACCGGAGATGAAAACCGGCGCCCTTTGCTATACTCCACGCATTCGTTCCGTCAATTCGCCAACGAGGTGGCCCGATGAAAATCCCCAAACCCCGAGCGGCCCCCGGCAGAACTATGCGGGGCATCAGCAAATGGGGAGCGTCGGCGTTTTTGTTGTGCATGGCGTTCTCGACCGCAACGGAGCCAGCCTACGCGCAGGCCACGGCCGCGAAACGCACCGTCCTTCGTCCAGGCCGCATACTAGATGTGCGCACCGGGGAATTGCACGCCAATCAGGCGATCGTTATCGAAGACGAAAGGATTCGACAGATTGGGCCCGCCGGAGAAGTGAAAGCGGCTGACGGCGATGCCACGGTCGATCTGCCGGAAGCCACTCTGCTTCCTGGCTTGATTGACATGCACACCCACCTGACCATGGACCTGAACTCGCTAGGATATTCAGGACTTGGGATTTCGACGGCGCGCGAAGCATTGCACGGAGCGAGGAACGCGCGGCGCACACTCGAAGCGGGTTTCACCACCGTGCGTAACGTCGGTGCGAACGACTACGCGGACATCGCGCTGCGGGATGCCGTCAATGATGGCGATGTGATCGGGCCGCGCATCGTTGCGTCGGGCCCGGCGCTCGGCATTACCGGCGGCCACTGCGACGAGAATCTGCTGCCTCCTGCGTTTCATTTGCAAGGCGGCGGAGTCGCCGATGGTGTCGAGGCGGTCCAACACAAAGTCCGCGAAGTTATTAAATATGGCGCGGACGTCATCAAAATTTGCGCGACCGGAGGCGTGCTTTCCAAAGGCGACGATCCAAACGCCTCACAATTCACGCTCGAGGAAATGAAAGCGATCGTTGCCGATGCGCACCGCCTGGGTCGCCGCGTGGCCGCCCACGCCCACGGCGCGGAAGGCGTGCGCTGGGCCTCGGAAGCCGGCGTGGACTCCGTCGAACACGGCCACTTGATGGACGATGCGGCCATTGCGACGCTTAAGAAAAATGGAACCTACCTCGTGCCCACGCTTTTTCTCACCGAATACATACAACAGAACATGGAACGCAGCGATGTTCCGGAGTTTTCCAAACAAAAGATGCGCTGGATCGCTGGTGCCGCGCAGCAAAACGTAAAAAAGGCCTTCGCTGACGGGGTGAAAGTGGCTTTTGGCACGGATGCCGCCGTCTATCCGCACGGCTTGAACGCCGGTGAATTTCACGTTTACGTTAAGCTGGGAATGACGGCGCTCGGGGCGATCCAGACCGCCACCATCAACGCCGCGGACCTGCTTGGTTGGACCAAGCAGGTCGGCACGCTGGAGCCCGGAAAATTTGCCGACTTGATCGCCGTCGACGGCGATCCCACAAAAGACGTCACGACCCTCGAGCATGTGAGGTTCGTGATGAAAGGCGGCGTAATCTATAAAAACGACTACATGAAGCGGTGAGCTTCGACACATGGCAGAAGCCGGATCTGTCGCCGAGCGAGTCAAACAACAAGCCGACATCGTGCGGGTCGTTGGCGAATACGTCCGACTGAAGAAGACCGGCAAAGACTACAGCGGCCTTTGTCCGTTTCATCAGGAAAAAACCCCCTCGTTCACGGTTTCTCCGGTCAAACAAATCTTCTACTGCTTCGGCTGCGGCAAAGGCGGCGACGTCTACAACTTCGTGATGGACATGGAGAAGTGCGAGTTTCCGGAGGCAGTGAAACTCGTCGCCGAGAAGTGCGGGATTCCCATTCCACGCCCGAAGGAACGCTCGGCGGAAGGGCGCAAGGAAAGTCAGCAGCGCGCCGTGCTGGTGGAAATGCACCGTGAGGCCCAGACCTTCTTCGTCAAACAGTTGGAAGGTACACTCGAGGGCAAAGCAGCGCGCGCCTATCTCGAAGACCGCGGCTTGGACAAGGATGCTAGCTCGCGCTTTGGCATCGGCTACTCGCCGAGTGGCGGTGACGCGCTGCTTCGCCACCTGAAATCGCAATATCCCGAAAAGCTGCTCGTGGAATCGGGCCTCATTTCGCGCGACCAGGGCGGAAAACTCTTCGACCGTTTCCGCCGCCGCATCACCTTTCCCATCGCAAACGAATCGGGCAAGATCGTGGCCTTCGGCTGCCGCGCTCTCGGTGACGATCAGCCCAAGTACCTGAATTCTCCGGAATCGCCGATCTATTCGAAAAGCAATGTCCTCTATCACCTGGACCGCGCCAAAGAGGGTATTCGCCGGCAGGACTTCGCGATTCTGGTCGAGGGCTACATGGATGCGATTGCGGTGGCGCGTGTGGGTATCAGCAACGTGGTGGCCAGTTGCGGAACGAGCCTTGCCGAGCAACAGATCAAGTTGCTCAGCCGCTTCACCAAGCGGGTGGTGGTGAACTACGACCCCGACGCTGCGGGACAGTCGGCCACCGAGCGCTCCTTGTCGCTTCTGCTAGAACAAGATTTCGAGGTTCGCGTTCTCGTTCTTCCGGCCGTGGGCGATAAGAAAGCCGACCCCGACCTCTACATTCGGGAAAAAGGTGCGGAAGAATATCAAAAACGACTGCAGGAGGCTCCCTCGTACGTCGACTATCTGATCGCGCGCGCCCGCCAAATGGATTTGAGCACCGGCGAGGCCAAAAGCCGCGCCGTGAATTTCCTGCTTCCCTATGTCCAGAAAATCCCGAATCGCATTTTGCGTTCCGAATGGGCCACAAGGATAGCGCAGCAATTACGCTTGGAAGAGCCGGTCCTGCGCGCGGCCCTGAGCAAAGCCGCGGCAGAACGCCGCGGCGAACTCAAGCTGCAGCCGGAATTGGTTGCCAGAACGGCCAAGCCGGTTGAGCGGCGGCTGATTCGCATGCTCGTCGAAGCCGAAGGATTCCGCCGGGAACTTGCCGAACGGCTGCAGAATGCCCGGCTCTATCACGGATTGGAGACCGAAAGGATCTTTGCCGCGCTGGTCGTTGCAAGTCTCTCCGGGCAACCAGCCAAAGCCACGGAAGTGGCGGCGATACTGGAGGAACGCGATCGCCGGTTGCTGTTTGAGATTCTTTTCGAGGAGGCCAGCGAGCCGACCTGGGAAGAAGCCTTAAGCTGCATCGAAACGCTCCAACAGCGCCAAGCCGAGCAAGAACTGGCCGAAGTGCAACGCAGCATCGAAGCCAACCCCACTGGCCCGGGGTTGCGGGACCTGCTGGCCCGCAAACAGGAACTCATGCGCCGCCTGGCCGCGGCGAGATAGTTTCGGCCTGGCGTCGCCACGACAGCCAAGCCGCGACGAACGTGGCGGCAAGCAGGGAGTGGCTCGCGGCGACCAGAAACAGGTAGTTCCGGGAGGGTTTCTGCCGGGCGGACCATGTCGGAGGCTCAAATGGTGACAAGCACGGCGAACGGCAGGAAATGGGTAAGTCCACGACGGCCCTAGGAGTTACCGGACCAGCGGCGGCGATCCTGAGAATCGTGATGCCCAGGCCGAGCGATTCTCCGGAAACGAGATGGGGAAGAGGGTTGAGGTCGGCCGGTGTTCTTCCACACAATTCCATGAATTATGAGATTGACGGAAGGGGAGTGAACCCTGTAACTTAATAAGGTTTCGCGAGTAACGGTTCTGCCGTTAAATGCATCTATATCTATGTACTTAGCGGCAGGAGCCGAGCCCCCAAACGTGCGGGATATGGGCGCCGCACGGGGCCGGCAGCGAATGGGCGTCAGGACACAGAAGGATTCAAACAAAAAAGCGAGCGATCTTGTGGGGATTTCGCCGTGGTTTGCGCTGTTGCGCCAGCCCGTGTGTCCCGCTGCTACCAGGCGGGGACTCTGGCGCGCTGTGTATGGCTCGGATACGCGGTCTGATTGCGGGAGGAATTTGTGGCGGCAGTAGGCCTTGAAGAAAAATACGACGCGGTACGCCAGCTCATTGCCATCGGCAAAGAGCGCGGCTACCTGCTGTACGACGAAGTGAACGATTCGCTACCCGCGGAAGTGCATTCCTCGGAAGAAATCGACGATCTACTCACGACGTTCGAGCGCAATGGCATCGAGATTTACGAAGACCAGGCGTCGGCCAAAGCTGCGCGCGCGGTTGAGGTATCTGTCGAAAGCGGCGACCACGAAGCCAAGGAGGAGGCGCACGAAGGCGAAAGCGATCTCGACCTTACCCCGGGCTCGCTCGAGAAAACCAACGATCCCGTGCGCATGTATCTGCGCGAGATGGGCACCGTTCCGCTGCTGACGCGCGAAGGCGAAGTCACGATTGCGAAGCGCATTGAGCGCGGCCAGCTCGTGGTCATGCGCTCCATCACGCGCTCCCCGATCGTCATCAAGGAATTGATTGCCGTCGGCGACGACCTGCGCAAGGGTGTGCGGTCCATCAAGGAAATCGTCCAGTTCGACGACGAAGAGCTCACCGAAGAGAAAATCGCCAACAAGACCAAGCAGACGCTGAAATCGATTGACAAGATTGCCAAGCTCTACGAAACGGCTTTGAAGCAGGCGGCGAGACTCGAAAAAACTCCAAAATCCAAGAAGCGCCCCTACATTCGCGCGAAGTGGGATGTGGCGCGCACGCGGGTGGAAGTTTCGCTGGCTATTCGCGACATCGACTTCAATCCCTTTGAGAAGAAACGCCTGGTCGACAAAATGCGCGGCACCGTCGAGCGCCTCCAGTCGCTCGAGCGCGAGGCGGGCCGGCTCGAGCGCCGCGCGGATGTCGCCAAGGGTGAAGTCGCCGCGGAGGCCCGCAAGGAGCTGCGTACACGCCGCACCGAACTAAAGGATATTGAGGAAGCCAGCGAAGTCGGCCTCACCGAATTGAAGCGTACGCTCACGCTGATTCACCGCGGCGAGGCGGAAGCCGAGCAGGCCAAAAAAGAATTGATCGAAGCCAACCTCCGCTTGGTCGTATCCATCGCCAAGAAGTACACCAACCGCGGCCTGCAGTTCCTCGACCTGATTCAAGAAGGCAACATCGGCCTGATGAAGGCCGTCGACAAATTCGAGTGGCGGCGCGGCTATAAGTTTTCCACTTACGCCACGTGGTGGATCCGCCAGGCGATCACCCGCGCGATCGCTGACCAGGCCCGCACCATCCGCATCCCGGTGCACATGATCGAGACCATCAACAAGCTGGTGCGCACCAGCCGCCAGCTCGTCCAGGAACTTGGCCGCGAGCCCACCAGCGAAGAAATCGCCAAGCGCATGGACATCCCCGTGTCCAAGGTGCGCAAAATTTTGAAAATCGCGCAGGAGCCCATCTCCCTCGAAACGCCCATCGGCGAAGAGGAGGATTCGCATCTCGGGGACTTCATCGAAGACAAGGCCGTGGTTTCGCCTTCCGACGCGGTCATCAATTTGAATTTGAAGGAACAGACCTCTTCGGTCCTGAAGACCCTCACGCCGCGCGAAGAAAAAGTCATCAAGATGCGTTTCGGCCTGGACGATGGCAGCGAGCACACGCTCGAAGAAGTCGGCCAATCGTTCGCCGTCACCCGCGAACGCATCCGCCAGATCGAGGCCAAGGCGTTGCGCAAATTGCGCCATCCTTCGCGTTCGCGTAAGCTCCGCGCCTTCCTCGAAGGCCCCTCGCGCGACTACCTGTAAAAAACACGGAAATTGGAAAATCGCAATGGAACATCGAACGCTCCGGTCCCTGGAGGCGCTCTCGTTTGTAAAGCGATTTCCCTTTGCCCGGCGCAGGAATTTTGCCGGCATTTGCTGGCCCGTACCAGGGCGAAGAGCAGGAAGCCGTGCCCGAACCGTTCGGCGAGACCATGGAGCTTTGTCTGTCTTCGTTGTGCCCGGGGCTTCTCCTCATTAGAATGGGGAAGCCGGGGCTCGCCTCATGAGACCGA
>Ga0182041_10000276_pt1 | contig 23759 bp, 22 predicted proteins | sample flu12Cox44000178_FD_125967 | JGI IMG/M metagenome (GOLD analysis project Ga0182041, IMG submission 125967) | Lab enrichment of tropical soil microbial communities from Luquillo Experimental Forest, Puerto Rico - flux8day.12C.oxic.44.000.178 | ecosystem: Environmental > Terrestrial > Soil >...
ATAGTGTTGAACGGCCACTTCCTCCGAAAAACCAACTTGGCGAGTAATTAATCCGCGAACAGAAGTTGCGGCGCGATTGACGAACTCGACGACCTGGCGGTCCGTGAAATCAAAAGGGGCCGGAAACACCACGCTTAAATTGTAGCTGACGCGTGTTTGAGCCAGGGAAACACCGTTGCGGTCGGTGATCTGACCTCTTGGCGCCGGGATCGCAAGTGCATAGGTCGCAGCCTGGCGTTGCGTTTCCCAGCTGGGCGTTAAGTTCGTGGGGTTTGTCGCCGCAGCCTCGTCAGATCGCGCACTCGCGAGAACAGAGAAACTCACGGCGCAAGTGTAAAAAATCAACCACTGATTCATCCAGCCATGCCGCGCCTCAGACCGGCGAGAGGTAAGAATCTGATCGTCGCGTTGGGGAACGGCACCGATTGGGTGAAGTGGTCTCGCTACGGAATTTTTAAAAAGCAAAACTAACCGAACGAGTAGCGCACGGAGACCGGAAAAAAATTCACTCATCTGCAATCAGTTTCGCCTTCAGTAGCGCGAAAATCTCACGAGGGCCCGGCTCGTGAGGTTTTCGCGCTAGGAGGTAAAACAACATCCGACACGAGATCACGCAAGCAGTTTCTAGCGAGGCCGCGGCTCAGACCAGCGAGATCCAGGGGTAACATGGTAGGTTGGGAGCGGCGTCGACCTGGTGAAGCGCCCTCGCTATAGAATCCTTGAAAAGCAAAACCACCCAATGAGCAATGTGTGGATACGCAAAAAACTTTACTCATCTGCAATCAGTTTTGCTTTTCAGGGATTCCAGCGAGGCGAGGCCTCAGACGAGCGAGATTCAGGGATGGCGTGGGTCTGCCCGAGGGCGGCGTCGGTTTGGTGAAGCGGCTTCGCTTTATTCAGAAATCGTGAAATGACTTCGGCGAGCCGGTCGCTAATTCCATCCACGGCCGCAATTTCAGCGATGGGTGCTCTGCGCAGGCGCTCAATCGATCCGAAGTGCTTAAGCAATACTTGTTTGCGTTTTTCGCTTACACCGGGACAATCATCCAGAACGCTTTCCGCGACTCGCTTCTTCATCAGCAATTGATGATAGCTGTTCGCGAAGCGATGCGCTTCGTCCCGAATCCTCTGCAGCAGTTGCAGCGCACCGGATCCTTCTGGAAGCCGAAGGGGAAGCGCTCTTGCCGGCCGATAGATTTCCTCATATTCCTTCGCAAGCCCGATAATCGGAATGTCGTGCAGGCCGAGCCTCTGAAGTTCTCTGCAAGCAAAGCTGAGTTGGCCTTTGCCTCCGTCCACGATGATTAAGTCCGGTAGCCGAACCGCTCTTTCGGGTTGGTTTTCATGAATTCGTTCTATGGATTCCGTCGGCGTTTCCTGACTGAATTCATGCAAATCCGGTGCAAGCATCCGACTCTCAAGCAGCACACGCGAATAACGCCGGCGGACGACTTCGGCCATACTTGCAAAATCGTCCTGTCCTTCGACCGTCCGGATGCGATATCGCCGATAGTTGGATTTGTCTGGCACGCCATTTCGGAAACTGACCATTGAGGCCACCACGTGCGTTGTCGAGATATTGGAAATGTCAAAACATTCCATCGTGCCGGGAGGCGCCGGAAGATGGAGCGCCTCAGCCAAGGAGCGAAGATCGGCTTCCGGGTCGATTGATGCGGGTAAAGAGCCTCTCGTGAATCGACGTGCTGGCCGGGTCGTGCGCCGGAGATCTTCAAGCATGTTTCGCAGCTCAGCGGCCTTTTCAAAATTGAGCTCGTCTGCGGCTGTCTTCATCTCCTGCTCGATCTGCTTCAGCATTTCCTGGCTTTGGCCCTCGAGGAACTCGCACGCCTGGAGCACCCTGATCCTGTACTCTTCCAAGCTCACCCTCCTTATGCACGGCGCGGAACAATTCTTGATGACATGATCCATACATCGGTGATAATCCGCCTCGCCGGGTTCTGGCACTCTGCAGGCCCGAATTCCAAACCTTTTCCTCATCCACCTCAGCGTCGAGCGGAGCGCGCCCGCGTGCGCGAACGGACCGAAATAACGACATCCATCATCCTTTTTCAAACGTGATAACTGAAATCGCGGAATCGCATCCGAAAGGTTGACCTTTACCAGCAGAAATCTTTTATCGTCTCGAAAGCTGACATTGTACTTAGGCCGAAATTCCTTGATTAATTTGCCTTCCAGCAGCAATGCCTCCGGCTCATTGCGAACCAGATAAATTTCAAAATCCCAAACACTGTCAAGCAGCGCACGTGTTTTGAGATCCGCAGTCATGCGTCGAGAGGGGATGAAATACTGCCCAAGGCGTTTCCTTAAATCGCGCGCCTTTCCGACATAGATCACCCTCTTCAACCGGTCCTTCATGAGGTAGACGCCGGGTTTATGCGGCACGTCGCGCAATTTCCGATTCGGATCTGGCTTTTCTCCGAGGAATACGCCCTCCATAGCAGAAAGATTACGCTGAGCGGCCGCTTGAGTCCAATTCGTCCTTGGTGTATGGAACTCGTTTGCACTTCGAGGATACGTGCATTTAAATAGGGAGCTAACCGTGATGAATTCGTTTGTTTTGCCTATCGCGTCGCTTCTCGCCCAAGCCACCCAATCAACTCCATCGCCCGGGTCACCCCAAGCAACTTTGCTTGAGCTTCTTAAGGCGGGAGGCTGGGTAATGGTCCCTCTGGTGGTCGCCTCTTTGATCACGATGGCACTCGTCTTCGCCTGCCTGTTCAGCTTACGACGAGGAACTATAATAACCCAACGGTTCCTGGAAACCGCCGAAGCCCTGCTTCGAAAGCGCGACTATCTGGGATTGATCGCAGTCTCCAACCGCCACCCGGAAGCCGTCGCCCGTATCACCGCTCGAGCGTTGGACTTCGCCACCAAAAATCCGACCGCTTCCCCAGAAGCCATTCGTGAGGTGGCGGAAACGGAAGGTTCGCGCGTAGCAACCAGTTTGAATCATCGGATCGTTTTTCTTGCGGATATCGCAACCCTTTCGCCAATGCTCGGACTTTTGGGAACGGTTGTCGGTATAATCAATTCTTTTGGTGTCCTTGCAACCAACACCACTCAACCGCGCCCTATGCTGCTTGCCCATGGTGTTTCGGAGGCATTGGTCGCGACGGCAGCAGGCCTGATTGTTGGGATTGTCGCCATGGCGTTTTATGCAATTTTTCGGGGGAAGGTTGCGTCGATGATTTCGGATATGGAATCGGCTACCTCGCACATCGTAAACATGATCGCAGCTCAGCATCAGCTGCGACGGCCGGAACGCTCCCGAGTACTCGAAAGCGACTAGAATCCTTGAAAAGCAAAGTCGATTGCAGATGAGTCAAGCTTTTTTCAGTATCCATAGCGAGGCCGCTTCGCATGAGGGGCGCCGCTGTAAGCGCAACCTTCATACCCTTAGGTCTCGCTGCCTTGAGGCGCGGCCTCGCTAGTCCAATGAATTTTCGCAGACAAGCAGAACCCAGAATAATGGGGTTCATGATTGCGCCGATGGTGGACATCCTCCTGGTCATCCTGGTCTTTTTTATCGTTACCTGGAATTTCGCGTTGAGCGAAAACGAGCTTGATGTTCGAGTGCCAACTGCCACCAAAGCCAACGAGCCCCAGCCCTACGTAGGTCAGGTTGTCATCAATATTACGGCAAACGGATCGATCATCGTCAATCGGCAACCAAAAAGTCCGCAGGAACTCCTGGATTTGTTGAAAAGGCTTTCCCAGCTTTATCCGGATCAGGCGGTCATCGTCCGGGGTGATCAAGCAGTCGATTACAAGCATATCGTCGATGTCCTGGACATCTGTCGGCAGGCGGACATCTGGAATGTTGCGTTTGCGACCGGTAAACCAGCGCAATGAGATTGCATACCTGGCAAATATTTTCACTGAGCATATGTCTGGCTTCGGCTCTCCAGAGTCAGGAAGTCAGGCGGGCTCTCCCGGTGGTCCCGACGCCAGTCCCCGCTCCAAGAGCGCAGCCCGTCCATCCCGAGCAATTGCCTGGACCGCAATCGATTCTTGGTGAGAAAATCCCTTCGCCTCAGAGCGTCCAGCCACCCAAACCCGTCGAGAGTACTCCAGGGGCAAAGGCGTCGAGCGGAAGTGCTGCCGAACCGGATGCCAAGGAGAAGGATCAGGCCACCCAAGACGAGATAAGGTTGGCTCCCAGCCAAGGCCAGAACGCCCAGGCTGCGGACCCCGCGAAAAATCAACTCGCCATTGCCGACGGCTTGTACATCAGGAAATTGTACGATCTGGCGGCACCCGAATACGAGAAATATCTTTGGCAATACCCGGACGACTCTGGACGTGCGTCCGCGATGTACCGCTTGGCCGATTGCTACGCAATGCTTGGACAGCAAGAGCCCGCCCTGAACACCTATCGTATGCTTATCGAGGAAATAGGTTCCGGTGAGTACGTAGGAAGCGCGGCATTTCGCCTTGCCGCTCACGAATTCGATCGAAAGAATTTTTCGGGCGCCGCATCCCTTTATGAGAAGGCATTTACCAATGCCAGAACGCCTGAAGTAAAACTGACAGCCCGTTATTATCAGGCCAAGTGTCTTGAGTTGAGCAGCAAAAAGTCCGACGCAAAAGCCGCCTACGAAGAAGTCGCTAAAACTCCGGGCAAAAACCCTTACCGCGACGCTGCGCGCTTGTCGCTTGCTTATTACGCTCTGGAAAATAATCAGAGACAAGAGGCATTCGATTTGTTCAATGATCTTGGCCGCGATGCCGTCAAGCCGGTTGTGAGAGCCGAAGCGTTGACCCGAGCGGGCGTTCTGGCATCGGATCTGAAGCAAAAGGACAAGGCCGATCAACTGCTCCGAAGTGCAATCGCCTTGAACGTCGAAGGCAAATGGAAACAGGTCGCAGAACTCGAACTGATGAAGGTCCAATACGAAGGGGATAAGTTCGCGCAGGTGCTTGATTCCTATGCGAATAGCACGAACTCGCCCGGAGACGAAACCAGGCCAAGCGTCATGCTGCTCGTTGCAAACTCCTATCGGCAACTAGGCAAGCATCAAAAAGCTCTCGAGCTCTATAATCAGCTGATCCACATCTACCCGAACACGTCGGAAGCCTACGACGCGCGCTACCAGAAACTGGTTTCCCTTGACGCCATGAAGGATCCGTCGCTGGTTCAGGAAGTCGATTCCTATCTTGCGACCGGCCCAAGCAAAGAACGCGCCGATAAAGCGAAGCTGCTGAAAGCTCAAGCGCTGTTCCAACTGAATCGATACGAACCCGCCGCCAGGCTTTACCTGGAATTAACAAACTCATCTCTGCCTGATCCTTACAAAGCCGATTGTTATTACGCCGCCGGCTACGCGTTTGTCCTGCTGCAGGACAGTCAATCCGCGATCCATGCTTTTTCTGGTCTGATTAATAAATATCCTAAACACAAAATGGCTTCCAAAGCTCTGCTCAAGAGAGCGGTTCTCTATCAAGAGGCCAAAAACTTTCCCGCCGCAGTCACTGATTTTAATAGAATTATTTCCGACTACGCTGCTTCTGCCGAAACAGAAACGGCCCTCTTGCAAAAAGGACTCACTCTAGGCCAGCAGGGAGATTATGGCCAGATGACCGCGACTTTCCGGCAGTTGCTGAAGACCTATCCCAACACGGCAGGAGCGGCTCAGGCTTATTACTGGATCGGCTGGGCCGCGTTCGAAGCAAAGAAATATCAGGATGCCCTGGGGCCTTTGGTCAAGGCGCGTGAACTGAATGCGAAAGAATTCGCGGAAAGAACCTCGCTCCGGCTGATGCTGTGCTACCAATACCTCCTCAAGAAGGCAGAAGCCGCCAAAGAGGTTGACGATTTTCTGAAGAAGGATCCCGACAAATCCTCCATGGTGGCGGATGTTTGCCGTTGGCTGGGTACCGAATACTATAATGAGAATAACTACGAGCAGGCCGCCAAATATCTGGGCCTTACGACAAAGGATGTCGAGCCGGTAAAAGTGGATAAAAGCAGTTGGTTCATGCTTGCGAAATCGCGGAACGAACTGAAGGATTATCAGGACGCAATCGAAGCGGCCAATCATTTCCTTGAGGGAGCGACGGAACCAGCGGATCGGTCACAAGGCTTCCTGGCTTTGGGCGTCGCGCAACTGGGCGCGGGACAATTGGACGCTGCGCAGAAGTCCGCCGAGCAGGCATTGATCCTCCAGCCCGAGGGCCGATTCAATGCGGAAGCCAGAATGCAACTCGGCGATATCGAGTGCAGCAGAGGAAACTATGAGAATGCCGCCCGTTCGTACATGAGCGTCGCTGTCCTCTACGAAGATCCGGAGGTGACACCCCGGGCGTTGGAGCATGCTTATGAAGCTTTTCAAAAGGCCGGCAATGAACCTCAGGCAATGAAAACTCTTTCCGAACTGAAGTCCCGCTTTCCGAACTACAACCTCAAGGGTTCCACGGCGGGTTAAGAGGAACAGGATGACCTTTGCGCAGCTACTTCGCTCTCCTTCCCGTTCCAGAAGTCGAAATATAAGTCAGTTCGCGACTTTGCTGGAACCGATGGATAACCTTCAGCTGGCGGATTTGGCCCGACGCTCCGAAGCGATTACTCGTCGTTTTTTTGGCCGGACGATGCGACTGTTCGCGCCGCTGTATCTATCCAATGAATGTATTAACAACTGCCGATACTGCGGTTTTTCGCGCGACAACCCTATCTTGCGGGTTACTCTTTCGCCCGAAGAAATTGAGCGGGAGGCGCAGTATTTAGTTGAAAACGGCTTCCGCAATATTTTGCTGGTCTCTGGAGAGCATCCCAAATTCGTCCCCATTCGATACCTTGAACATGTCGTCGAGCGGCTCGTTTCGATGGTGCCGTCTGTCTCTCTGGAGGTGGCGCCCATGGAGTGTGAGGAATATCGACACCTGGTTGCGCTCGGAGCCGAAGGACTAGTGGTTTATCAGGAGACCTATGAACGGGAAATCTATTCCGAGCTCCACACGTCAGGGCCCAAACGAGATTTCGACTGGAGGCTCGAATGCCCGGAACGAGGCTACGCTGCAGGGTTCCGAAGAATAGGCATAGGCGCGTTGTTTGGGCTTTGGGAATGGCGTTCCGAAGCGATCGCGCTGGCCGAGCACCTCGAATATTTGTTAAGAAAGTGTTGGCGCGCTCAACTCACGGTGAGCCTGCCGCGGCTGCGCCCGGCGGCTGGAGGATTTCACCCTCGTTCGACTTTTTCAGATCGGCAATTGCTACAGGCGCTGTGTGCTTTTCGCGTGACTTTTCCGCAAGTGGGCATCGTTCTCAGCACGCGGGAATCGGCAAAGTTCAGGGACCTGCTCATGCCATTAGGCGTAACAATGATGAGCGCCGGTAGTCGGACCGAACCCGGCGGTTACACCGGTCAGGGAATCCAATCACTGCATCTGACCGTCAAAGGCAAAATCACCAGCCCAAGTTGTACTGGCTCAAAGGCAGAAGGACAGTTTGAAATCGAAGACGACCGCTCGCCTTTTGAAGTGGCCGAGGCAATTCGCGCCAAAGGCCTTGAACCGGTCTGGAAAGATTGGGATGCTGCTATTTTAGAATCCTTTAAAAGCAAAACCACCTAGAATCTTTCAAAAGCAAAACTGATTGCAGATGAGTCAAGTTTTGTTTTTGAAGCTTTCTATGAATCTCGTCTTGAATGGAGAGAAACGTAACGTCCCAAATATTGATACGGTCTCGGAACTGCTCGAGAAGCTAAACCTGGCCGCCGGAATGGTCGTGGTTGAACAAAACGGTCAAGTGGTTCAGCGCGCCCACTTCCCGGTGGCTAAGCTGGCAGAGGGTGATAAAATCGAGATCGTAAGAGTGGTTGCTGGCGGTTAGAATCCTTGAAAGCCTCGCTGGTCTGAGGTGCGGCCTCGCTAGATTATTGAATGCCTCTCATCGCTCAGGAAACTGTTGAACAAGTCGCTGCGGCAACCGACATCGTTGAGATCATCGGCACCTACTTCCCTCTCAAACGCGCCGGAAGCGAATTCCGCGCGCTATGCCCTTTCCATCAGGAAAAAACTCCTTCCTTTTACGTCAATCCTGCAAAGCAATCGTTCTATTGCCACGGATGCGGCGCCGGCGGCGCGGTGTTCCAGTTTTTGATGCAATATGAAAACGTCGATTTTCCGGAAGCCGTTCGTCGTCTCGCTTCGCGAGCAGGTATCCCGATCATCGAAAACCATATCAGTGCGAAAGAAGAAGCAAGCCAGAATCTGCGGCAGCGCTTGCTGCGCCTCCATTTTGAATCCGCTGCATGGTTCCACCAAAATCTGCTTCGGACGCGGGCTGCAGAGCATGCTCGCAGCTATTTGCGAAATCGTGGAATTAACCTGGACATGGCAAAGCGTTGGCAAATTGGCTACGCGCCGAAGGGCTGGGAATCACTTGTAGCCTGGGCTGAGAGCTCCGGATTCAACAGAAACGAACTCATCGAAAGCGGGCTTGTAAAGCTAAAGGAAGAGCAAAATCGCGACTCGCGCATTTACGATCGTTTTCGGGATCGTCTCATATTTCCGATCTGCAATGATATTGGGGAAGTAGTCGCATTCAGCGGACGAATACTCGATCCTGCAGCAAAGGGCGGAAAATACATCAATTCCCCGGAAACAGCCTTATTTACGAAAGGAAATATTCTTTTTGGTCTTCATCAATCGAAGCGATTTATTGCGAACACGCACCAGGCAATTGTACTGGAGGGCCAGATCGACCTGATAATGAGCTTCGAATCGGGAATACGGAACGTGGTGGCTCCGCAAGGTACGGCTTTCACGGAGCGTCATGCGGCGCTGCTGCACCGTTTTACAGATCAAGTCGTTTTGTTTTTCGATGCTGATGCGGCCGGCCAGAAAGCAGGCGAACGCGCCCTGGAAATTCTTTTCGGTGCCGGGCTCCAGGTGAAACTTGGGGAATTGCCTCCTGGCGAAGACCCTGATTCGCTCATTCGCAAATCGGGCGGCCAGGCGTTGGGGGCAAGAATTGAAATGGCGGAAGACTTTTTTGACTTTCAGGTCAAGCGCAGCCTCAGCGTTGCAGAATCACAAACGACCGCTGGCCGGGTTGCTTTTGCGCGGAAGATGTCCCAGTTCATCCGAGTAGTCCCAGATCCCGTCCTCAGGGATGCTCTCATAAGCCGCCTGGCAAGCCTGTTAACGATAACACGCGAGACGCTGTCGCAGATAGTATTTGCGCACGCAAAAGGCTCCGGAATAAGAACCCTCAGAGAAGATGTTGTGGCCAATCCGGTAGTAATGCCTCCCCATAAACTGGCCGTTATCTGCAAAGCCTCCTTAACAATTCCCAATTTGTTGCAAAAAATTCGCCGGCAGCCCTGGCAGCCGATCTTAAGGCATATGGAGGGGGCTGAACTGCTCTCAAAGATTTTTGAATCGGATCTGGCCTCTGATGAGCCTGCGAGTATCGCCGGCTTTTTCGCAACGCTGCCCCAGCCCCAAGCATCCGCGTTGTCCGCCATTCTCGCAAACAAGGAACTCAATGAGCGCATGGGGGAACGATTTTGGACCGACCTCGCCTGTGCAGAAGTCCAGCGTAGAAAACAGCACCTGGAAAATGTTCAACGATTGACATCGGACGACCCAATAGCTCACCGGCAGGCAATTGAAGAACTCAAAGAAATCCTTGACCTCGAATACTGGTTCACAGATATTTCGCGACTTCCGAGCCGGGCACCGTAAGTACAGTGGATCTATCCGATTACAACCTCCTCGCACCTCCCTCTTCAGGAGCCGCAGCGAAAGCATTCGTAGGTGGATATGGTAAAGCGTACCTCTCAGAACTCGTCCAAATGGAAAACTACCAAAACAAAGACCACGAATTCGAAGACGAAGTCAGAGGAGAGGAAACCTAAGGTACTCGGGAACGGCGTCGTGAATCCGAAACGGAAAGCTCCCGACTCCGGTTCCCTCTCGGTAGCGGATCGCACAGAAGAGTTTATTGAGGCCTCAACCAACGGCCACTCGGCTTACCCTTCCAGGTTGTCACAGCCGGACCCCAGTCTTGATCTCCAGGAGCGAGTTCGCGACATGGTGAAACTCGCAAAGGAACAAGGTTATGTTACTTACGACGACATCAATGAGGCGCTACCGGAGAATATGGCTGATCCCGAAGAGCTCGAATTGCTCATCAGCCGGTTACGTTCCATGGAAGTCGATATCATCGATGCATCCGAGGTGGACCGCTATAAGGATGGTAAGAAGGATATCGATGACGAGGACGAGGAAAAAGACCAGAAGCTGGATATTCTGGACGACCCGGTCCGCATGTACCTCAAACAGATGGGCCAAGTACCCCTTTTGACCCGAGAACAGGAAGTTGAAATCTCAAAGCGGATCGAAGACGCAGAGTTGATGGTTCAGAAATTCATTAACCGTTTCGGATTCACGTCCAAGGCGCACCTCGAACTGGCCCAGAAATTAATCGAAGGCCGGGAACGTTTCGATCGGGTGATTCTTGATAAGAAAATTGAGAGCCGAGAGCGCTACATGAAGGTGCTGCCGAAGCTTTGTTCTCAAATCGAGCGGTCCAGCGGCGAGGTCGCCACTCTTTATCGTAAGCTTGTTGAGGTTCGGGGCACCGGAAAAGAATCAACGGTCAAATCAGATTTTCAGAGGGCTCACGCCTCGCTGATGAAACTCTATCCGCGATTTTACTTCAAACAGAAGGTGACGGAAGAATTCGTCCAGTTGGCCGATGACCAACTGCGTATCCTGAGCAATCTGCAGACCGAAGTCTCGCGCGCCGAGCAGGGATCTGCGATGGCCCGTGAGCGACTAGCCGATTACAAAAGCCGTTTGCGGGAGCTTGAATACAGACTCTGGCAACGGCCTGAAGACTTCTTTCTTCAACATTCTGATCTTAAAGATTGGCTTCGGAGAGCTCTTCGGGCCAAGACGGAAATGGTAGAGGCGAATCTTCGCTTGGTCATCTCGATCGCCAAAAAATACACCAATCGCGGTTTGTCTTTTCTTGATCTGATCCAGGAAGGCAACATGGGTCTGATGAAGGCTGTGGAGAAGTTCGAATACCGGCGCGGCTACAAGTTTTCGACTTATGCTACCTGGTGGATCCGGCAGGCAATCACCCGATCGATTGCGGATCAAGCCCGGACTATCCGTATTCCGGTCCACATGATCGAGACTATCAACAAGTTGATGCGGGTGCAGAAACAGCTTGTCCAGGAGTATGGACGAGAACCCACTCCGGAGGAAGTCGCTGAAGAGATCCAGTTGCCCGTCGAACGGGTCCGCGCAGTTTTGAAGATGGCTCAGCAGCCTATTTCTCTTCAGAGTCCGGTCGGCGACAGCGATGACACGAGTTTCGGCGATTTCATCGAAGACAAAGGAGCAGAAAATCCCAGTGACATGACCGCGATTGTTCTGCTTCGCGAAAAGATACGAGACGTTCTGGATACCTTGACCGAACGCGAGCGCCAGGTCCTGGAGCAACGTTTTGGCCTGGTGGATGGCTACAGCCGTACTTTGGAAGAAGTCGGGCGCCAATTCCGAGTCACCCGTGAACGCATTCGGCAAATCGAAGCCAAAGCGTTACGGAAAATGCGCCATCCGACCAGAATTCGCCAACTTGAAGGTTTCCTCGAAGCGGGCGAATAAAACTCCTGGAGGACAGCTCTGCGCTGTTGTAGTAGATTAGCATTGTGCTTTTCGGTGGAGGCGCCTTGGCCAAATGAAACTTTGGGCAAGTTATGGTGTTCAATTTTAAGCAATGAACGATCCAGAACGCGATCAACTTTGGGATTTGCTTGGGAAGGCGAAGGCCGCCGAGCCCTACCCTTTTTTTGCCGCTAAGACGGTCGCAGCCGTACGAAAACTTCAGGCCCATCGCCGCTCATTCTGGGCGAACTGGGCAAGATTCGGGTTGCCTGGGGCGCTTGCGGGGGCCTTAGCAGTGTTTTTTACTGTCTTCAGCGTTCGGACGGAGCCCAAGAGGGAGACTAAGCCTGTTGCGACTACGCAGACTGAGCTAAGTGACCTCGAGTTGATTGCAGATTTGGATTCCGCTCTCTCTTCCGAGGAATCTTCCGTATGGCTGGATTCTTCGCCGCACTGATTTTGGTCGGCTTCACGGCCACGGCGGCTGAGTCACAGGTGGCTTCCGCCTCTCCGAATTCATCCGCGACACCGGTCACTTCGTCAACTCCGTCGACAAGCTCAGGTCGATTCGAGCTCCTGCGCAAAGCTTTTGACCAGCTTTCACCCGAGCAACAAGAAAGAATCCTGCAAAATCTTCGGCGCTGGCAGGACCTAAGCGCCGATGAACGAGAGGTCTTACGCCAAAGAGAAAGGGTCCAAAAACAGAAACAAGAAGCTTCGATCAACGAAGCCTATCTCAAATCGGGTCTCCAGCTCAGCGAAGAGCAGCGTTCAATGTTTCGCAAGCGCTATTTGCAGGAGCGACGCCGCCTCGAGGAACAACTTGTTCGTGAGATTCAGGAAAAACGCCAACTCGGCATCGCAGCAATAATCGATTCACTAAGAAAAGAATTTGCGGTCGGAAAAACCTCCGCGCCTACAGCAGCGCACTAAGCCCGAGAGAGTTCGGAGTTCGGAGTTCGGAGTTCGGAGTTCGGGGTTCGGAGTTCCTCGATCGCTGGCGGGCTGGGTGATAGTCTGCAGCATGGTAAGAGCTGCGAACTAGCGGACCCGATGCTACGTAGTCGAAGCCCTTGCTTGCCGCGACTTCCTTGTAGATCTGGAAGGTCTCCGGGCGGATATATTCGAGAACCGGCAAGTGGTCCGGTGTAGGTCTGAGATATTGGCCGAGGGTCAAAACCTGCACATTGGCACCTCTAAGGTCATCCAGTGTCCGAAACAATTCAGACTCGGTTTCCCCCAATCCAAGCATGACACCGCTCTTGGTTACAACCGCGGGATCCAATTCTTTCGCTCGACGCAAAACTTTCAGCGAGAGACGATACTTCGCGCGAGACCGCACAAAGGGCGTCAGCCTTTCAACGGTCTCGACATTGTGATTGAAAATGTCCGGTTCTGCCTCCAGAACCCCTGCCAGCGAACTCTCTTTTCCGTTAAAATCCGGCGTCAAAACTTCTATGACGATCTCGGCGTCCGACGCGCGAATTGCACGGACGGTCCGCGCAAAATGGTTTGCGCCTCCGTCTGGAAGATCATCTCTCGCGACGGCCGTGACGACCACGTGTTTAAGTTTTAGCCGGCGAATCGCTTCCGCAACCCGGTCGGGTTCATCGACATCCAGGGCGAAAGGCTTCGCGGTGGACACCGCGCAAAATCCGCATGCCCGGGTACAACGTTCGCCCGCAATCATGAAAGTGGCGGTTCCCTGGCTCCAGCACTCCCATCGATTAGGGCATTGCGCCGATTCGCACACCGTATGAAGCCGAAGATCGGAGATCAGCGCCTTCGTAGAAAAGAAAATCGGATTAGAAGGAAGTCGGACCTTGATCCACTCGGGCTTTTTCGCCTGATGCAGCGACGGGTCGATTTTGGAGCAGGACATCAACGCTCAAGCTACTGGCTCAGAAGCCAAAAGCAACCCGACAGACAGACCGAGGCCGCTTCCCTGCCCCATTTTTATACTAGTCCTTGGCCGCCGGTATAAAATCGTGCGGGCCCGCTTTATACATAAGTCGAAACGAAACTCTTCTCAAAGAGCAGCTATCGCTTGGAGAACTGGAATCGTTTCCGAGCGCCCGGTTGTCCCGATTTTTTCCGTTCTTTCATTCTGGGATCCCGAGTGAGCAGACCTTCCTCTTTCAAAGCCGGTCTCATCGCGACGTCATGCTCCAACAACGCGCGCGCAATCGCCAACCGAACCGCCCCTGCTTGTCCTGAAGCCCCACCACCGGTTGCCTTGATCTGCACATCGAAGGTGTTGCTGGTCTTGGTTACCTCGAAGGGCTTCAAAACCGTAAATTGGAGCGCGGGCGTAGGAAAATATTCCTCGAGCGGCCGTCCGTTAACCTCAATTTTCCCAGATCCGCGCGAAAGACGGACCTGTGCGACCGCATTCTTGCGACGACCGGTGGCGGCAAATATCTCTGACATACTCTCGAATTTGGTTAAGCAACCGCTATCGGCTGTTGCGCCTCGTGCGGATGCTGCTCACCTCTGTAAACTTTCAACTTTGTAAACAGCGCCCTGCCAAGACGATTGTGTGGAATCATACCTTTGACGGCGCTCTCAATCAACAGTTCCGGTCTGCGCTCGCGCCTATGCGCGGCAGTTTCCGACTTATGGCCGCCCACGTACCCGGAAAAGCTCATGAATTCCTTCTGCAGCTCCTTCTTGCCCGACAAACGAACTTTTTCCGCATTGATTACAACGACGAAATCCCCCGTATCAACATGGGGGGTAAATATTGCTTTCCCCTTGCCACGAAGAATATTTGCAGCTGCGACGGCAACTCGACCAAGCGAGCGGCCCTTCGCATCAATGAGGTACCATTTTCGCGATACATCGTTCGACTTGGCAGAAAAAGTCTTCATAGGATCCTAAAGAAAAAGAGCGCGAAATTTATGACTTGCTCCCGCCGATGTCAATTGGATTCTCCCGCCGGCTTTTAGGCGGGGCTCCGCTGGAATCCTTGAAAAGCAAAACTGATTGCAGATGAGTCAATTCTTTATGAAAAATATCCAGATCTTTTTAGTGCCGATCGCAATGAGTTGTATCGTCGGTACTGGATTCGCACAGTCTTCCGACGTTTCGGCATTGCTTCATAAGGCCGATGAGTTGGATGCTCAAGAGCAGACGGACGCTGCGATCGAAACCCTGCTCCAGGCCGAAAAGATCAGCCCCAACAATTCCGACGTACTTATCAAGCTATCACAAGACTATTCAGATAAGATCGATGCGGCCAAAGACAGGACCCGCAAGTTGAATTACGCCAATCTGGCGCTTGCATACGCCAAGCGAGCAGTCCAGGAAGCACCCAATAACGCGGATGCGCACGTGTGTCTCTCCGTTGCCTACGGAAAGAAGACCGACTTCGTAGATAATAAAACGAAGATGGAATATTCCAAGGTGGTGAAGTCCGAAGCCGAAAAGGCAGTTGACCTAAATCCGAAAAGCGACCTGGGCTGGCTCATTCTCGCACGCTGGAATTTTGACATGGCCACGCTAAATCCAATTCTGAAGGGCATCGCCCAGGCGCTTTACGGCCAGCTTCCACCCGCCTCCAAAGAGCGGGCTGTCGAATATTTCCAGAAGGCAATCGCTGCGGCGCCACAGAAAATTATTCATCACGCTGAATACGCCCTGGCTTTGGAAGCAATGGGACGGGGGCAGGAAGCCAGAGCTGAGTGGCTCAAAGTGAAACAACTCAAACCGCAGGACGCCCAGGATCGCCAATACCGCGCTCAAGCCGATGCAAAGCTACGGGGATAACCGTGCGCCGCGTGTTCTGTCCTCGGAATAGCGTGTCTTTCGCCGCGGCTCCGGAGATTGCGATAAAATTCAACGCGCTGCCACTCAAAGCGCTTGCTATCGGGATCCGTTTTGCCTCCACAGGCCTACGCTTAGCCATCCCAATAACATTCCCAAACCGCCGAGCGGCGTCACCGCTCCAAACCATCGCAAATCTGTCAACGCCAATGCATACAACGAGCCGCTGAAAACGATGACGCCGAACAGGATCAGGAAATAGGATATCCGGGGAATCGGCTGCCAGCTAGCAAATACAAGCAGTGCAACGGCATGCACCAAGTGATAGAGAACGGCAGTCTGCCAAAACTGTACTGTTCCAAGTCGCTCGAGAAGATCGCGCAAGATATGAGCTCCGAACGCACCGAACAAAACGCCGGAAAACCCAAAAAATCCTGCAATGTTCATTGCCAGGCGGTTGTTCATGGTGCCGGAATCTTAGGAACGTCTTTCGCCAAATATCGCGGTCCCAACGCGGACCAATGTCGCCCCCTCTTCCACCGCCACACGAAAGTCGCCGCTCATCCCCATCGAGAGATGTGGCAACAGGATATGATACTCCTTTTCTATCTGATCACGAAACTCTCGCAAGCGGGCGTAATATTTTCGCGAATCCTCTGCACGCGGGGCCAGCGGCGGTATCGTCATTAGTCCTAAAACTTCGACCCGGCCTACTCGTAAGATCGACTCCATCTGGCAAAACAATCCCTCAGGTGAAAATCCGAATTTCGAAGATTCACCGGAAACATTCACCTGGAGTAAGAGTTTTGGAAATATCCCAAGTTGCCCGGCGCTCGATTCAATTTGACCAAGCAACTCCACCGAGTCGACTCCGTGAATCATTTCGAATAGTCCCAGGGCGACGCGAACCTTGTTGCTCTGCAAATGCCCAATCAGATGCCAGCGAAGCTTTGACGGCAGTTCCGGGATCTTGGCTTTCGCCTCTTGCACTCGGTTTTCACCAAATACCAACTGACCGGCGTCGACCGCTTTTTGAATGACCTCTGGTCGATGCGTCTTACTTACTGCGATCAACTCGACCCTTCCAGGCGCTCTTCCTGAAGCTCGTTCAGCTTGTAAAATAGCTGTACGAACCATTTCCAGATTTTCAGCAATGCCGGCCTCCATTGACTCAGGACATCCGCCCTCCTCGCGCCTTGCCGGCGGCCCGTTTTGAACGCAACGATGTTATCATTCTATGCGAGACGGTACACCCGTAGCCGAACTAATACACCCGTAGCTGAACTAATTATCTCCGCTGGAGCAATCCTAACGCCGCCGCGCTCCCAATCGCAAAGGCGGAGGCTTCGTATGCGGTCACAGGCCCCGCTGACTCGTCGACAAAGCCGTTCGCAACGCGGCGCCGTGAAAGAACAATCGGACTCAGATGTTTGGCTATCTCAGCGCTTTCCGGAAGTGCCATCATATCCACATAATGGTTCACAGCCGGGATCAATGCGGCTCCGAAGATGAGCATCGGCCGCGAAGCATCATAAAGCCTTTGAAAACCGACCTTCGCATCGACGTACAGAAACAGATCACTCGGAACCGCTACCAGACTTTCCGTCTGTTTGAACTGATCGTTGTGTTCCAGCCCCTGATGTTTCGCTCGCAACCGCTGAACCATTTCAACAAAGACCGACTCGTCCCAGGTGATCAACAGCCGGTGGTCGACCAAGCCAAAGACGACGGAAGCGTTCTCATTGGGCGAAAGGATATAAGCCGGCAGTCCGGCAATCGAGGCCGGATGACAACTGTCCGGGAACTTCTCTCGAACGATGTGATCCATCAGTTGCTGAAACCTTGCCTGATCCGCCACTTCCAGCAAGATAGTAATCACCAGAGATTCCGAGACGGGATTCTGATCAACGACAATTTCGGCAGCTGTTACGAGCTGATCGAGATCCTGCGGATCGATGCCGAACGATCTAGTCTCACTGATGTAATCTCGAAGTGCAGCAGCAACGGGCCAATCTCCAGAAAATTGATTGAAGAGCCGCCACAGGCGGGAAAGTTCCAATCGCGAGGCCAAGTAACCGATCGTCTTGGCACTTGTCATTGCAAGCCCCTGCCGGCCCAGTGGTCCGTGACTCTCGTTTGTGCCGGTAGAGGTAAATATCGTGTCTCGCAAGCGGGCTCCTTCGATTGTCGTCGATGCCATAACAGCCTGACTGCTGTCAGAGGTTTGCTCCCGGGCGAACTCCCAGACCGTCCCGCTACCCAAATCAAGAAAAGGACTTCCGCGCGCGAACAGCAGGAGGTCATAAGGTGCTCGTATGTTAGAGCGACACTCCTGAAATAGCTTTGACGAGCCCAAGCCCGCACCACCAGATTTAGCATTTCGCAGACTCTCCCTCAAAAGAACACTGTTTCTGCTCAAAACCGTCCACCCACCAATCTCGGCGAAACAGATTCCGTCCACGTCATCCGTGAAGCGAACCTTGTCCGGTTGCACGATTGAAATGCGAACTGCGCCACGCCCGAAGAGTTGCCGGGAAATATTTTGGATCTCTCTGGCGCGCACCGGTGAACTCGATGAGCTCTGGAAACCGAAAATCCAACGCTGGCGGCTTGGGTCGATGGCGCAAAAGAAAAGCGCTGTGCAGTCAAGGTTCAAAAAGGAATTCCAGACGCCCCGGTATTCTTTCAAGGCCATCGAAGTCGGTTGCCTGATAAAGCGTCGTACCGAAGGCTCCTGGAAAATTTGGTACAGCGCAGTATCGGGTAAATTTTTGACGGTCCTAACCAGGTGAGGGACCTCGAAATAAAATACTGCTTCGCCCGGAGCGATCTGCTCGGCCCCAACAGAGACCTGGCTCTGCCTCCAGAAGAGCACCGCGAGCACCGCGAGGAGCAAACCAACTCCGACCCCGATCATTCGTCTCATGGCGAAGGTCGAATCCTAAGGATTCTCGTGCAGCAAAAATGTTGACTCGACCGAATCTGCAATCCTGGCATCAACTCAAGTGACAGCAGATTGAACGCCCGCAAGTTTGGCCCCGATAAGGCCAAGTTCGTGTAGACCGCGACGCCTCGCACTTCGATACCCGGCAAGCGCTTTGGACCAAGCAGGATGCATCAGTACGGCGGGCGTCTTCCAGATAAGTGTATGCAGGTATGCAAGGTTGGGGCCATCTGCAAGTAAGGCGCGCTTTTCCTGAGCAGTCAGTGCATCCGGCCCCTCCTTAAAAAGCTTCATCGCAAGCGAGGCACCATACTGACTTGAGGGAGCCGACGGCGACTCTCTCTTTCGTTGAAGCGCCACGTGTACCGCATTGTAAAGGGGGTCGAGCACAGCGTGAACAAACTGGTCACCTTCACGGAGCTGCAATCGACAATCACCGGACAATTCTTTAGGCGGATACAGTTCTTCAGGAGTTACAAACGATTTGCCAAACAAATTTTTGTGGCAACTGAAGTGAGCAACAGGAATGGCGAGTATCAACCCCACAACCAGAGGCGAAAGCCATAAGAGGTAGTCCGGGGAAATCCACCAGGCCAGCGCCGAAAGGGCGATGCCGAGAATCGGAAGAGGCCAATACTCCCTGATTACCACGTTCCAACTCGGCCCATCTCCACTCTCGCGGGTTTGGGTATTCCAAACCACGGTCTTCCCGGCAAGATTTCGCAAAACAAACCTCGTGTGAAACCAGACCAGTACCGGCGCCGTCAGCACAGAAAACAGGGTTTCAAGAATCGCGCTAACCATAACCCGCATCGGGACCCCGAATGCCGCAAGTTCCTTCGGTCTCGAAAAGAGATGAAGCAAACTGAGCACTTTTGGCCCAAACAAGAGAGTGACGGTCATGAGAAACAGAACCCCGGCAGACGCTGAGGGAAACATCCCCACTCTGCTGTACAAGTGATCCAAACCGGCTTGCAACGCTCCCATGAGCACAAACAACACAAGAAGAGGCGCCGAAACATACGCCAGAATACCCTGCACCAGATGAATTCGACTGATCGGGCGGATGTTCTGCGCAAGCAAAAACCACATATGCTGAAGGTTACCTTGACACCACCGCCGATCTCGTTTGACGTATTCTGTCAAATTGGGAGGTAGTCCTTCATAACTTCCTTCCAAATCATACGCAAACCACACACCCCATCCCGCATTCCGCATCAAAGCCGCTTCGACAAAATCATGACTCAGAACTCGGCCTCCCAACGGCTCTTTGCCGGGCAGCCCGGGCAAACCGCAACTGGTCAGGAACGGCGATACCCGGATGATCGCATTGTGTCCCCAATAGTTCCCTCCTTCCTGTTGCCAGAAGTTCAATCCCGCAGCAAAGATCGGGCTATAAAGCCGAGACGCAAATTGCTGGATCCGACCAAAAACCGTTCCGGCTTTGATGAGTCGCGGCATCGTCTGGATGATTCCAGCGCGGGGGTTGACCTCCATCAAGCGGACCAGCGACGAAACCGCCTTACCAGTCATAATGCTGTCGGCGTCCAGGACAATCATGTACCGGTGTCGATGGCCCCATCGCCGACAAAAATCGGCGATATTGCCACTCTTCCGATTAACGGGAAGTTTGCGACGACGATAATGTATTTTGCCGAAGCCGTTGGTCTGCCGGCAGATATCCGCCCATCCGAGTTCTTCCTCGACTGCCTTCGATGGGTCGGTTGAATCGCTGAGAATATAGAAGTCGAAAGAATCCAGTTCACCCCGCTCTTGAAGGGAGTCATACAAGGACCGAATACTGCCAAATACGGTCTCGGCATCCTCGTTATAGACGGGCATGACAACCGCCGTGGGGGCCAGCGGAGTTTCTTCGTCGAGCGTATTGGTAATTTTCAGCGGTTCATTTCCTTCGGCAAGGACCAGAAAGCCGAGGAATGCCTGACTGAAGCCGAACGATAAGCTTGTAAATAGAAGACCGAATAGCAGCACTTCCACGCCCTTCAGGGTCGTCCATCCCCCTGCGCCCATGACATCGAACATCAGCCAGAGACCAACAAGGGAAATTCCAAACGTCACGAGAGCCACCGCCAAGCGGCGATTCCGAACCTTTTCCTGGAAGGCTTCCTCAAAAGCTGATGAACCAATCAGCTCGACGATTTTCCCCGACCTATCCTTTCCGCTCATAATTCCACGCACAATATTCTGAACCGCGAACACCAGGAATCGTTTAATCCCTGCCCCTCCTATTCGCATCGGCGGGCCATAACGGTCGCTGAATCTGGCTCACTTGTAAAGGCTGCTAAAAATAAGAAAACCAAGGATCGCCAAGCCGATCAGCCACGCGAGGATCCTGCTTGCGCCAATCGGAGACAATTTCTTTGCCAATCCAATAAAACCCTTCCCCGCGAGCGTGAACTCAAGTGGGCGCTGTTTGATGCTCGCCACCTGCAAGTTTGGCGCTGCTTGTAGTTTCACTTCACGAAGGGCCTGCAGAACTTCATCCGAAAGTTCATCTTCCCGGCCAAGAAGATTGCCGTCAACATTTTCGGTCAAATAAAGCCGCACCCGTTCCTCGACCGAGCGGCGCGTGCCGGGAACTTCGCCGTGGATTAAGTGCCCAAGCGAACCGTCGAGGGTCTTTTGCGTCTCTTCAAAAGCAAGTTCGGTAGCCGGGGTAAATGGTTCTCCTCGTTTTCTGGCGATCGCACGCTCGAAACTGGCCAACAGGATTAGTTCGCGATCGGCACTATCAGGAGTCTTGAGGGCATCAAGATAGTCGTTGATGCGATCCCAGGCCTCTTTCCATTCAGGGGAAGATCGAATCCCAACGCGAAGAAGGGCTATATATTCAGGAGATACTGCCATTTTTCCGAACAGAACGTCTCGTGTCGCAATAAGACGCAGCTTATATCCATTAACTGCGTGGAATTCGGATTAAAGATGGTAAACCCAACCAGCCAACCGCGATCCGTCGGTGTGAACTGCACATCCTTCACCTGCGCACCCGGTCCGGCCACGATGTAAGGTCTCAGTTCCGCAACCGGAATGGGCTCGCCGCTTTCCGGTTTTCCGTATTCGATGGCAAATCGTGTTTCATTCAAACCGGGACTTGGCCGGACCGTTGTCGATAACACTCTAAACTGAGTTGTGTCCGGCTCATCCCCTCGCCATTTCAATTGATAGGCATACTCATAACTTCCGCCCTGCTCCGGAGGGTTTTGCAATTCCCAACCCGCAACGACGTTGTCGGTGTACTCGTCGTTGCTGGGAAGTTCGAGAAGTCGTACGAAGCCGGAGCCGAAGCCGCTCTTAGGAATCACGGTAAGGCTTGGACGCAGATGATAATCAGCTTCCCGATCGAGATAGTCGCTCAAGTTTCGATCGCGCTGGAGCATCGAATAAGAGAGCACATTTGAGAACCGGCGAACACTTACTGATTTGGGATTGTCAAACGGCACCCAGAGCTTTTCCCCGGAGACTGTATCGAGCAGCAATCCATCCGAATCATGAACCTGCGGCCGAAATTCACGCCGCTTGAAGTCTGTTTTATTCATCGAAAATTCCGTCTTCCCGGTAGGCTGATAGTCGGGTTTTAGGGTCGGCTTATTCACGGTATTGTTGCCAAAATAAAACATGGTGGTTAAAGGGGCGAGAACCAGTACCTCGGGCTTTTTTCGAATAAAAAGAGTCGCTTTAACATCCATAGTTGTAGTTGTGCCATACCGCACAACGAACTCGTACCCTCCGGTTACGCTCTCGCTGTCCAGCAACGCGTAGAACTCAAGATAGTCGTCTCCAGGGCTCGGTTCGCGCATCCAAAACTCGCGAAAATCTGGAAATTCTTCCGGCCCGTTAATTCCCGGATTAACCGCGAGTCCCCGCGATGAGAGTCCCCAATGAAGCCCCTTGGCGATTGCGCGAAAATAGCTGGCTCCCAGAAAGGACATGAATTCGTCTTGTATCGCTGGCTGCGCCGAGGGCACAAACGCCTTAAACCCGGTAAAAGCTTCGTGGCCCGTAAATTGAAGCGGCTTGTCGTAATAGAAATAATCGGGCGAAAACGGGATGTCTCTGAGGCGATCCTTCTCGATATTATGAAAAATCACGCGTCTTTTGTAATAGTAGCCGGGATGAAAAAAACCGAGCCGGTACGGAAAAGTCTTCCATACAGACTTCTCGGGAAGGAAGCGGATCCGTCGGTAAAGGTCATAGTCAAGGTTCTGCAGATCCGCCGATATGTCCTGAATCTGAGCCGCAAAAGGCTGCTTTGAGAGAGCTTCGGCCGTTGCCACCACGTCGCGGTAACCGAATATGTCCTCTCGTTGAGCAACCGCGCTGCTTACCGTTAAGACCGCGAGCAGTACCAGAAAGATTCGCATAGGGGTTCCGACGATGGCAACACACTCTCAACCAAGTCAAACCGCAAAATCGGCTCACCTCCTTGAGTTCTAGCGAGGCCGCGCTTCAGACCAGCCAGGTTTAGGGGTATTAAGGTCGGGTTGGGAGCAGGGTCGACGTGGTGAAGCGGCCTCGCTTCCAGAATCCTTGAAAAGCAAAACGACCGAATGACTAATGTGCGGGAACGGGAAAAAATTTGACTCATCTGCAACGAGTTTTGCTTTTCAAGGATTCTAGAAGACTCGCCTCAGGAGCCCAATCATGACCCCTTGAATGGCGAGTTCTGCAGCAGGAATCAGCTTTGGATATGCCGCGTTCTCAGCCTTCAGAAAGGGCTGACCTTTTTCAACGACATAACGCTTCAGCGTCGTCTCACCGTCGATGAGCGCGGCAACGATGTCGCCATTCTTTGGCGTGCGCTTCTGAAGAATGATCGTATCGCCGTCCGCAATCTGAGCATCACTCATGGATTCACCTCGCACCTTGAGAGCAAAAACTTCCGCCGAATTCCTGATTCCAAAAACCCCCAGGTCGATACCGACACTAGATTCGCTCAGTTCAGCGCCTTCAACCGGCATACCGGCCGGAATTTCGCCCAGCATCGGCACGGGCTTGAGGCCCCGCGGCAAGCGCAGACTCGGATCCACTGCGGAACGAGCTTTGCCGGGCGTCCTGCGGATCACGCCCTTCTTTTCGAGAGCTCGAAGATGATTCATTGCAGCGGTTTGACTCTGGAAGCCGAAAAAGCTCTGAATTTCCCGGCTCGACGGTGGGTAGCCCGTCCTCTGTTGCTGTTTGCGAATAAAGTTGAGCACTTCCTCTTGTCGTGCAGTTAGCTGGGGCATGGATGTTCACCCGAACACTTCCATAAATCGTTAGGCTTCGCAAGCACCAGAATTCCGGATTGTTACACCGGCCGCCTCGCAGACGCGGCCCTTCCAGTCCGGTCTCGGGCAGCGATGACCGATGGCGGTTTGAAGCGCCGCTTTTGGTTTCGGCATTCAGG